>Ga0209413_1000016_pt1 | contig 31135 bp, 21 predicted proteins | sample JTO22cmmetaG_FD_184157 | JGI IMG/M metagenome (GOLD analysis project Ga0209413, IMG submission 184157) | Freshwater bacterial and archeal communities from Indian Creek, Illinois, USA - JTO22cm metaG (SPAdes) (version 3) | ecosystem: Environmental > Aquatic > Freshwater > Unclassified ...
GGCGCCTGGCGGCACAGCAGCCGCCGCAGCGCCATCGACAGGCCCCAATGGCGCAGCGCATCAAACACCAGCGCCTGCACCCCCGGCCGCAGGCTGGGGGGCAGCGCCGGCAAGGCGGTGCTGAGCGACTGGCCAGCGGCCACCGCCGCCAGCAGGCGGGCGGTGGCAGCCAGCTGGTCGGCCAGCGCCGGCTTCACTCCGCGCGGCTGTCGCCGTCGGCCTCGGCCAAGCTGGTGGCCAACGCCACCGCATCGGCCTCGGCGATGGCGCGGCGCTCTTCGTCGTCCATGCGCTCTTTGGCGTGGCGCGCTTGGTGGAAGGCCATGCCGGTGCCGGCCGGAATCAGGCGCCCGACGATCACGTTCTCTTTCAGGCCGCGCAGCTCGTCGGTCTTGCCCATGATCGCGGCTTCGGTGAGCACGCGCGTGGTCTCTTGGAACGAGGCCGCCGAGATAAACGAGTCGGTCGACAGCGAGGCCTTGGTGATGCCCAGCAACACGTTGGTGTAGCTCGCCGGGGTTTTGCCCTCTTTCATCAACGCGTCGTTGGTGTTGAGGATCTCGGAGCGCTCGACCTGCTCGCCGCCGATGTAGTTCGAGTCGCCCGGGTTGCTCACCACCACGCGGCGCAGCATCTGGCGCACGATCACCTCGATGTGCTTGTCGTTGATCTTCACGCCCTGCAAGCGATAGACGTCTTGCACCTCATCGACGATGTAGCGCGACAGCTCCTCGATGCCCAGCAGGCGCAGAATGTCTTGCGGGTCGGCCGGGCCATCGACGATCGACTCGCCCTTGTTCACCACCTGGCCTTCGTGCACCAGGATGTTTTTCTCTTTGGGCACCAGCTCTTCGGCCACCTTGCCGTCGGGGTCGGTGATCTGCAGCCGCACCTTGCCTTTGGTCTCTTTGCCAAAGCTCACGGTGCCGGTGATTTCGGCCAGGATGCCCTTGTCTTTGGGCGAGCGCGCCTCGAACAGCTCGGCCACCCGCGGCAGACCGCCGGTGATGTCGCGCGTTTTCTGGCCCTCAACGGGAATGCGCGCCAGCACTTCGCCGGGGCCCACGTCTTGGCCGTCGCGCACCTGAATCAGGGCGCCGACCTGGAAGCCGATCGTCACCGAGTGGTCGGTGCCCGGAATCTTGACCTCGTTGCCGCTGGCGTCGATCAGCTTGACCTGCGGCCGCACCACCTTGGTGGCGCCGCGCCGTTTGGGGTCGATCACCACCAGCGTGCTCAGGCCGGTCACGTCATCGACCTGCTTGGCCACCGTCATGCCCTCTTGCACGTTCTCGAACTTCACCGTGCCGGCGAACTCGGTGATGATCGGGCGCGTGAGCGGGTCCCAGTTGGCCAAGATGGTGCCGGCCTTGATGGCTTGGTCGGCGCGCACCGCCAAAATTGCACCGTAGGGCACTTTGTGGCGCTCGCGCACCAGCCCGTTTTCGTCGTGGATCACGATTTCGCCCGAGCGCGCGATCACCGCCAGCTCGCCCTTGGAGTTGGTGACGTAGCGCATGGTGGCGTTGAAGCCGACGCTGCCGCTGGACTTGGCTTCGACGCTAGACGCCACCGCCGCGCGCGAGGCCGCGCCGCCGATGTGGAAGGTGCGCATGGTGAGCTGCGTACCCGGCTCGCCGATCGACTGCGCGGCGATCACGCCCACCGCTTCGCCGATGTTCACCGGGCCGCCGCGGCCGAGGTCGCGGCCGTAGCACTTGGCGCACAGGCCAAAGCGGGTTTCGCAGGTCAGGGCCGTGCGCACGCGCACCTCGTCGATGCCCAGCGAGTCGATCAGGTCGCAGCCGTCTTCATCGACGATCTGGCCGGCCGCGATCACCACCTGCTGGGTTTCGGGGTTGAGCACGTCGTCGGCCGCCGTGCGGCCCAAAATGCGGTCGCGCAGCGACTCGATCACCTCGCCGCCCTCGACGATGGCGCGCATCAGGGTGCCGTTGCCGGTGCCGCAGTCGTCTTCGGTCACCACCAGGTCTTGCGTCACATCGACCAGGCGCCGCGTCAGGTAGCCCGAGTTGGCGGTTTTCAGCGCCGTGTCGGCCAGCCCCTTGCGCGCGCCGTGGGTGCTGATGAAGTACTGCAGCACGTTCAGGCCTTCGCGGAAGTTGGCCGTGATCGGGGTTTCGATGATCGAGCCGTCGGGCTTGGCCATCAGGCCGCGCATGCCGGCGAGCTGGCGGATCTGCGCCGCCGAGCCGCGCGCGCCCGAGTCGGCCATCATATAAATCGAGTTGAACGACTCCTGATCGACCTCGTTGCCGTGGCGGTCGATGGTTTTTTCCTTTTTCAGGCGCTCCATCATCACCTTGGAGATGTCGTCTCCGGCCTTGCCCCAGATGTCCACCACCTTGTTGTAGCGCTCACCCGAAGTCACCAGACCCGAGGAGTACTGCTGCGCGATCTCTTTGACCTCGGACTCGGCGCGGGCGATGATGGTGTGCTTTTCGGTCGGCACCAGCATGTCGTCGATGGCGATCGAGATGCCGGCGCGGGTGGCCAGCCTGAAGCCGTTTTGCAGCAGCTTGTCGGCGAACACCACCGTCTCTTTGAGGCCGCACTTGCGAAACGACGCGTTGATGAGCTTGGAGATTTCCTTCTTCTTGAGCGCCTTGTTGATGAGCTCGAAGGGCAGGCCACGCGGCAAAATCTCGCTCAGCAGGGCACGGCCCACGGTGGTCTGCACCAGCTTGGTGACCGGCACCAGCTGGCCGTCTTCTTTGTTTTTCAGGTGCTCGGTCAGGCGCACCCTGACGCGCGCCGTCAGCTCGACCACGCCGGCGTCGAGCGCGCGCTGCACCTCGGCGATGTCGGCAAAGACCATGCCTTCGCCGCGGCCGTTGATGCGCTCGCGGGTGGTGTAGTACAGGCCCAGCACCACGTCTTGCGAGGGCACGATCGAGGGCTCGCCGTTGGCCGGGAACAGCACGTTGTTGGACGACAACATGAGCGTGCGCGCTTCCATCTGCGCCTCGACCGACAGCGGAATGTGCACCGCCATTTGGTCGCCGTCGAAGTCGGCGTTGAAGGCCGAACACACCAGCGGGTGCAACTGGATCGCCTTGCCCTCGATCAGCAGCGGCTCAAAGGCTTGGATGCCGAGGCGGTGCAGCGTCGGGGCGCGGTTGAGCAGCACCGGGTGCTCGCGGATCACCTCTTCGAGGATGTCCCAGACCACCGGCGTGCCGGCTTCGACTTCTTTTTTGGCCGCCTTGATGGTGGTGGCGATGCCCATCTGCTCGAGGCGCGCAAAGATGAAGGGCTTGAACAATTCGAGTGCCATCAGCTTGGGCAGGCCGCACTGGTGCAGCTTGAGCGTGGGGCCGACGGTGATGACCGAGCGGCCCGAGTAATCGACCCGCTTGCCGAGCAAGTTTTGGCGGAAGCGCCCGCCCTTGCCCTTGATCATGTCGGCCAGCGACTTGAGGGCGCGCTTGTTGGCGCCGGTCATGGCCTTGCCGCGGCGGCCGTTGTCGAGCAGGCTGTCCACTGCCTCTTGCAGCATGCGCTTTTCATTGCGCGCGATGATCTCGGGCGCTTTGAGCTCGAGCAGGCGCTTGAGGCGGCTGTTGCGGTTGATCACACGCCGGTACAGGTCGTTGAGGTCGGAGGTGGCAAAGCGGCCGCCGTCGAGGGGAACGAGCGGGCGCAGGTCGGGCGGCAGCACCGGCAGCACGTCGAGCACCATCCACTCGGGTTTGATGCCCGATTTTTTGAAGGCTTCCAGCACCTTGAGGCGCTTGGCGTTTTTCTTGACCTTGAGCTCGGAGCCGGTGAGGTCGTTGCGCAGGCGCTCGATCTCGCCGTCGATGTCGATGCTGGCCAGCAGCTCTTGGATGCCCTCGGCGCCCATTTTGGCCACGAACTCGTCACCGTACTCGCGCTCTTTGGCGTCGAAGTCGTCTTCGCTCATGATGGCGAATTTTTTCAGGGGCGTCATGCCCGGATCGACCACCACGTAGGCTTCAAAGTAGAGCACGCGCTCGATGTCGCGCAGCGTCATGTCGAGCACCATGCCGAGGCGGCTGGGCAGGCTCTTGAGGAACCAGATATGGGCGCAGGGCGCGGCCAAGTCGATGTGGCCCATGCGCTCGCGCCGCACCTTGGTCTGCGTGACCTCGACGCCGCACTTCTCGCAGATCACGCCGCGGTGCTTGAGGCGCTTGTACTTGCCGCACAGGCACTCGTAGTCTTTGATCGGGCCAAAGATCTTGGCGCAGAACAGGCCGTCGCGCTCGGGCTTGAAGGTGCGGTAGTTGATGGTCTCGGGCTTTTTGACTTCGCCAAAAGACCAGGAGCGGATTTTCTCGGGCGAGGCCAGCCCGATCTTGATGGCATCGAAATGCTCGTCGGGGGTGATCTGCTTGAACAGGTCGAGGAAGTGTTTCATATCCGGGTTTCCTTTACGGGTTCAGGGTTCAGCCGCGCTCGAGCTCGATGTCGATGCCGAGGGATCGGATTTCCTTGACCAGCACGTTGAACGACTCCGGCATGCCGGCGTCGATGGCGTGCTCGCCCTTGACGATGCTCTCATAGACCTTGGTGCGGCCTTGCACGTCGTCGGACTTGACGGTGAGCATCTCTTGCAGCACGTAGCTGGCGCCGTAGGCTTCGAGCGCCCAGACCTCCATCTCACCAAAGCGCTGGCCGCCGAACTGCGCCTTGCCGCCCAGCGGCTGCTGGGTGACGAGCGAGTACGGGCCGGTGGAGCGCGCGTGCATCTTGTCATCGACCAAGTGGTGCAGCTTGAGGTAGTGCATGTAGCCCACGGTGGTCACGCGCTCGAAGGCGTCGCCGGTGCGGCCATCGTAGAGCTGCGCCTGGGTGCGGGTGGGGGTGAGGCCCTTGGCCTTGGCCACGTCGTCGGGGTAGGCGAGCTTGAGCATGTCGAAGATCTCGGCCTCGGAGGCGCCGTCGAACACCGGCGAGGCAAAGGGCACGCCCTTGCTCAGCTCGGCCGCCATGGCGCGCACTTCGTCGTCGCTCAGGTCGGCCAGGTTTTCCTTGCGCCCAGTGCGGTTGTAGATCTGCTCAAGATACTGGCGCACCTCGGCGGCGGCGGCTTGGCGCTGCAACATATCGCCCAAGCGCTGCCCCAGCCCCTTGGCGGCCCAGCCCAAGTGCACCTCGAGCACCTGGCCGATGTTCATGCGCGAGGGCACGCCCAGCGGGTTGAGCACGATATCGACCGGCGTGCCGTCGGCCATGTAGGGCATGTCTTCGACCGGGGTGATCTTGGAGACCACGCCCTTGTTGCCGTGGCGGCCGGCCATTTTGTCGCCCGGCTGCAAGCGGCGCTTGACGGCCAGATAGACCTTGACCATCTTGAGCACGCCCGCCGGCAGTTCGTCGCCTTGGGTGAGCTTCTTGCGCTTTTCTTCAAAGGCCAAGTCAAAGCTGTGGCGCGTGGAGTCGAGCGCGTTTTTGATCGACTCGAGCTGTGCCGCCACTTGGTCGTCGGCGGGGCGGATGTCGAACCAGTGAAACTTGTCCACCTCGGCCAGGTAGGCGCGCTCGATCTTGGCTCCTTTGGCCAAGCGCTTGGGGCCGCCGTTGGCGGTTTTGCCCAGCAGCAGCTTTTCGATCCGGTCGTAGGCGTCGGCCTCGACGATGCGCAAGCGGTCGTTGAGGTCGAGGCGGAAGCGCTTGAGCTCGTCGTCGATGATCTGCTGCGCGCGCTTGTCGCGCGGGATGCCTTCGCGCGTGAACACCTGCACGTCGATCACCGTGCCTTGCGAGCCTTGATCGACGCGCAGCGAGGTGTCTTTGACGTCCGAGGCTTTTTCGCCAAAAATGGCGCGCAGCAGTTTTTCTTCGGGCGTGAGCGTAGTTTCGCCCTTGGGCGTGACCTTGCCCACCAGCACGTCGCCGGGCAGCACCTCGGCGCCGACGTAGATGATGCCGGATTCGTCGAGCCGGTTGATCTGCTGCTCGGCCAGGTTGGGGATGTCGCGCGTGATGTCTTCGGCCCCGAGCTTGGTGTCGCGCGCCATCACCACCAGTTCTTCGATGTGGATGCTGGTGTAGCGGTCTTCGGCCACCACGCGCTCGCTGATCAGGATCGAGTCCTCGAAGTTGTAGCCGTTCCAGGGCATGAAGGCGATCAGCATGTTCTGCCCGATCGAGATCTCGCCCAAGTCGGTCGAGGCGCCGTCGGCGATCACCGCGCCGGCGTGGATCAGGTCGCCCCTCTTGACGATCGGGCGCTGGTGGATGTTGGTGTTCTGGTTGCTGCGCTGGTACTTGATCAGGTTGTAGATATCGACCCCGACCTCACCGGCCATGGCCTCGGCGTCGGCCACGCGCACCACGATGCGCGAGGCATCGACGTAATCGACACGCCCGCCGCGCTTGGCCACCACCACGGTGCCCGAGTCGATCGCCGCCACGCGCTCGATGCCGGTGCCCACCAGCGGTTTTTCGGGCCGCAGCGTCGGCACCGCTTGGCGCGACATGTTGGCGCCCATGAGCGCGCGGTTGGCGTCGTCGTGCTCGAGGAACGGCACCAGCGAGGCCGCCACCGACACGATCTGCGCCGGCGACACGTCCATGTACTGCACGGTTTCGGGCGGCGTCAGGATCGACTCGCCCTTTTCACGTGCGCTCACCAGCTCGTCGCTCAGGCGGCCTTCGGCGTCCAGCGCGGCGTTGGCCTGCGCGATCACGTACTTGCCTTCTTCGATCGCCGACAGGTAGTCGATCTGCTTGGTCACCTTGGCATCCACCACGCGGCGGTAGGGGGTTTCGATGAAGCCGTATTCGTTCAGGCGCGCATACAGCGCCAGCGAGTTGATCAGGCCGATGTTCGGGCCTTCGGGGGTTTCGATCGGGCACACGCGGCCGTAGTGCGTCACGTGCACGTCGCGCACCTCGAAGCCGGCGCGCTCGCGCGTCAGGCCGCCCGGGCCCAGCGCCGACACGCGGCGCTTGTGCGTGATCTCGGCCAGCGGGTTGGTCTGATCCATGAACTGGCTCAGCTGCGAGGCGCCAAAGAACTCTTTGAGCGCGGCCGAAATCGGCTTGGAGTTGATCAGGTCGTGCGGCATCAGCGGCTCTTGCTCGGCTTGTCCGAGGCGCTCTTTCACCGCTTTCTCGATCCGCGCCAAGCCGGTGCGGTACTGGTTTTCGGCCAGCTCGCCCACGCAGCGCACGCGCCGGTTGCCGAGGTGGTCGATGTCATCGACTTCGCCCTTGCCGTTGCGCAGATCGACCAGGATCTTGACCACGTCGAGGATGTCCTCGTTGGACAGCACCATGGCACCGGTGCTGCTCGGGCGCCCGACGCGGGCGTTGAACTTCATGCGCCCGACGCGCGACAGGTCGTAGGTGTCGGGGTTGTAGAACAGGCGGTGAAACAGCGCTTGCACTGCGTCTTCGGTCGGCGGCTCGCCGGGGCGCATCATGCGGTAGATCGCCACCCGGGCGGCGAACTCGTCGGCGGTTTCGTCGCTGCGCAGGGTCTGGCTGATGTAGGCGCCTTGGTCGAGCTCGTTGGTGAAAATGCACGCCAGCTCGGTGATGCCGGCGCTGCGCAGTTTTTTCAGCAAGGTCTCGGTGAGTTCGTCGTTGGCCCGCGCCAGCAGCTCGCCGCTGTCGGGGTCGATGATGTTGCGCGCCACCACGCGCCCGAGCAGAAAGTCTTCGGGCACGCTGATGTGCGTGACCTTGGCCTGCTCGAGTTCGCGCGTGTGCCGCGCCGTGATGCGCTTGTCTTTGGCCACCACCACCTTGCCGCTGGGGTCGGTGAGGTCGAAGCGCGCCACCTCGCCGCGCAGGCGCTCGGTGACCAGCGCCATCTGGGCGCCGCTTTCCATCAGGCGGAAGTGGTCGTTGACAAAGAAGTTGGCCAGAATCTGCTCGGGATTCAGGCCAATGGCCTTGAGCAAAATGGTGACCGGCATCTTGCGCCGGCGGTCAACGCGGAAAAACAGCAGGTCTTTGGGGTCGAACTCGAAATCGAGCCACGAGCCGCGGTAGGGGATGATGCGGGCCGAAAACAGCAGCTTGCCCGAGCTGTGGGTCTTGCCCTTGTCGTGCTCAAAAAACACGCCCGGCGAGCGGTGCAGCTGCGAGACGATCACGCGCTCGGTGCCGTTGACGATGAACGAGCCCTTGTCGGTCATGAGCGGCACTTCGCCCATGTAAACCTCTTGCTCCTTGACCTCTTTGACCACCTTGGACTGGCTGGTGGACGATTCGCGGTCGTAGATGATGAGCTGCACGCGCGCGCGCACCGCCGACGCATAGGTCAGGCCGCGCGTTTGGCACTCGCGCACGTCGAACACCGGCCGGGCCAGGTTGTACTCGACGAACTTCATCTCGACGTAGCCGTTGTGCGAGACGATCGGGAACGCCGACTCGAATGCCGCTTGCAAGCCCTCGGGGGCGCGCTTGCGCGGGTGCTGGTCCACCTGCAAAAAGGCGGTGTAGGCGTCCTTCTGCATCTGCAACAGGTAGGGGATTTCCAGCACGTTTTCGCGGCTGCCGAAGCTTTTGCGGATGCGCTTGCGTTCGGTGAATGAGTACGTTTGAGCCATGAGATCTCCGGGCTTGAGAAGACACAGCCAAAACCGCTGGGGGCGGCGGCCTTGGCTGTGCGCTCTGACGCTCGAGGGCGGTGCCGACACCGCAACCACCTCGAGCGCAAAAAGGCTGGAAAGCCCAAAAGGGGCCTTCCAGCCTTGGAGGGCAGCGGCTTACTTGAGCTCGGCCTTGGCGCCCGCTTCTTCGAGCTTTTTCTTGGCGGCTTCGGCGTCGGCCTTGGGCATGGCTTCCTTGACCGTCTTGGGCGCGCCATCGACCAGGTCTTTGGCTTCTTTCAGGCCCAAGCCGGTGATTTCGCGCACCGCCTTGATGACCGACACCTTGTTGGCGCCAGCTTCTTTGAGCACCACGTCGAAATCGGTTTTCTCTTCCACCACCGCCGCAGCGGCAGCGCCACCGCCGGCAGCGGGAGCGGCCATGGCGGCGGCGCTCACACCAAACTTCTCTTCGATGGCTTTCACCAGCTCGTTGAGTTCCATGACCGTCATGCTGTCGAGAGCGGTCAGAAATGCGTCTTTATCGAATGCCATTTTCAAATTTCCTAACAAACGGTTGGGGTCGGGCTAAGGGGGCGCTTAGGCCGCCACGGCCTCGCCTTTTTTCTCGGCCACGGCGGCCAGCACGCGCGCAGTGCGCGAGATCGGGGATTGCATCAAGCCCAGCAACTGCGCCAACAGCACTTCCTTGGGGGGAATGTTGGCCAGTTGCTTCACGCCATTGACGTCCAGGGCTTTGCCGGCAAACACGCCCCCGCGGATGACCAACTTGTCGTTGGTCTTGGCGAAGTCGGCCACCACTTTGGCAGCGGCCACGGCGTCTTGGGAAAAGCCATAGATCAGCGGCCCGGACATCTGGTCGGCGCCTGCCTCAAAGCCGGTGCCAGCCACTGCGCGGCGTGCCAGGGTGTTCTTGAGAACCCCCAGAAACACACCTTCGCTGCGGGCTTTGACACGCAACTGGGTCAGGTCGGCGACCTTGATGCCACGGTATTCCGCCATCACGAGCGTTTGAGCTTTTGCTGCGAGCGCCGCCACCTCGTCGATGACGGCCTGCTTCTCACTGCGGTTCAAACTCAAGGTCAACTCCTCAAAAAAGCATGGTTGCGGGCTTTGCGCCCCTGGCCATGCACCTGATTGCAGCGACCAACCGTTGCGGGAAAAAATTTTCCGTTCGCGGCGGGATCGCCATCTGCGCTGGCTTCGGTGCAGAAATTAAGCGCAACCCGGGCAAGCCCGGCCGCGCACCAGCGGTCCTGGATGACTCTGGCGGTGCGTTGCGCGCCCCCAGACCCACCACCCACGGCCACCGCCGCACCCCCGAGGGGGCGCCGCAGCAACCGGGAATTTTGTGTCGGCACAGCCGCCCGGATTTAGGCCGCTTGCACCGCCGCGATCGAGGGCACCTCGACCCGCACCCCCAGGCCCATGGTGGACGAAATCGCCACCTTGCGCAGGTACTGACCCTTGGACGAAGCCGGCTTGGCTTTGTTCAGGGCCTCGAGCAGGGCTTGCAGGTTGCCCAGCAGCTTGGCGTCGTCGAAAGAGCGCCGGCCGATGGTGCCGTGCACGATGCCGGCTTTGTCAACCCGGAACTGCACCTGACCGGCCTTGGCGTTGCGCACCGCCGTGGCCACGTCTGGCGTCACGGTGCCGACTTTGGGGTTGGGCATCAGGCCGCGCGGGCCCAGAATCTGGCCCAGCGCACCCACCACGCGCATGGCGTCGGGCGAGGCGATGACCACGTCGAAGTCCAGCTTGCCGGCCTTGACGTCGGCGGCGAGGTCGTCGAAGCCCACCACGTCGGCGCCCGCGGCGCGCGCTTCGTCGGCCTTGGCGCCTTGGGCGAACACCGCCACGCGCTTGGTCTTGCCGGTGCCGTTGGGCAGCACCACGGCGCCGCGCACCACTTGGTCGGATTTTTTGGCGTCCACGCCCAGTTGCACCGCCACGTCGATGGACTCATCGAACTTGGCCGTGGCGTGCTGCTTGACCATGCCCAGCGCGGTGGCCACCGGGTACAGCTTGGTGGAATCGACCACGCCTTGCAGCGCTTTTTGTTTTTTGCTCAGCTTTGCCATCTCACACGCCCTCCACGATCACACCCATCGAGCGGGCCGAGCCAGCGATGGTTTTGATGGCGGCATCGATGCTGGCCGCGTTCATGTCTTTCATCTTGGTCTTGGCGATCTCTTCGAGCTGGGCCCGGGTGATCTTGCCGACCTTTTGCTTGTTCGGCACCGGCGAGCCTTTGTCGAGCTTGATCGATTTCTTGATCAGCGTCGTGGCCGGCGGGGTTTTGATGATGAAGGTGAAGCTCTTGTCGGCAAACGCGGTGATGACCACCGGCAGCGGCAAGCCCGGCTCCATGCCCTGGGTTTGGGCATTGAAGGCCTTGCAGAACTCCATGATGTTGAGCCCGCGCTGACCCAGCGCCGGACCGATCGGGGGGGAGGGGTTGGCCTTACAAGCTGGCACCTGCAGCTTGATGAAGCCGACGATTTTCTTCGCCATGTAGAATTACTCCATCGAGTTCAAACGGCCAAGCACCCGACACGGGCGCCCAGCCTCCTCGCAATCCCGGTCCATGATTCGTCTTTTGAGCCGGCTGCAGCGCGAAGCTGCCGCCACCCCGCTGGCTACGGACCTAAAGCGCCAGCAGCCAAAGCAACACCACCCGCAAGCAGCTGTTTTTGGCAAAGACCGACATCATAGCACAAAAATCCTTGGCAGCTGTACTTTGGTTGGCGCGCCCGCGTAGGCGTCCGGGCCGATCTGGCGGCCACAGCAACAAAAAACCCGCCGCGCACAGGGCGCAGCGGGCTCAATCCCCCACCAAAAATCACTTAATCAATCAGCGGTTGTAAGCGCTCTCGCCGTGCGAACTGATGTCCAAGCCCTCGCGCTCTTCGTCTTCGCTCACGCGCAGGCCCACCAGCATGTCGGCCACCTTGAAGGCGATGAACGCCACCACGCCCGCCCAGACCGCTGCCACCACCATCGACAGCGCTTGCACCGACACTTGGCTTACGATGCTGAAGTCGGCATCGCCACCACCGCCCAGCAGCGGGGATACAAACACGCCGGTAAGCAAGCCTCCCACGATGCCGCCCACGCCGTGCAGGCCAAAGACATCGAGCGTGTCGTCGGCGCCGAGCATTTTCTTGAGGCCATTGACGCCCCACAGGCACAGGAAGCCGCCGGCCAAGCCGATCACGATCGCTCCCTGCGGCCCCACATAACCGCAGGCCGGGGTGATGGCCACCAAGCCGGCCACAGCACCCGAAGCAGCACCCAGCATCGAGGCCTTGCCCTTGAGCAGCACCTCGCCCAAGCACCAGGCCAGCACAGCCGCTGCGGTGGCGATCAGGGTGTTGAGGAAGGCCAGCGTGGCGTTGCTGTTGGCTTCCAGGGCCGAGCCGGCGTTGAAACCAAACCAGCCCACCCACAGCAGCGCGGCGCCGACCAAGGTCAGGGGCAGGCTGTGCGGGGCCATGGCTTCTTTGCCGTAGCCGATGCGCTTGCCAATCATGTAAGCACCCACCAAGGCTGCGACGGCGGCAGTCAAGTGCACCACGGTGCCACCGGCGAAGTCCATTTTGCCCATGCCGATCAGCAAGCCGCCCGAACCCCAGACCATGTGCGCCACCGGGATGTAGCTGAAGGTGAACCAGATGGTAGTGAAGATCAGCACGGCGCTGAACTTGATCCGTTCGGCAAAGGCGCCGACGATGATGGCGCAGGTGATGCCGGCAAAGGTGGCTTGAAAGGCGACAAAAATCAGCTCCGGAATCACCACGCCTTCGGTGAAGGTGTTGGAGACCGAATCCATGGTGATGCCCATCAAGAAGGCTTTGTCGAGGTTGGCGATGATCAGCCCCTCGCCACCAAAAGCCAAGCTGTAGCCATAGAGCACCCACAGCACGATGACGAGCGAAAACACCACGGTGACTTGCATCAGCACCGAGAGCATGTTTTTGCTGCGCACCAGGCCGCCGTAGAACAACGCCAGGCCGGGGATGACCATCATCACCACCAGCAAAGTGGCCACCAGCATCCAGGCAACGTCGCCCTTGTGCGGGGTGGGTTCGGCGGCGAGTGCTTCGGCTGCGGCTACAGGTGCGGCAGCCACAGCCGCGGCGGCCTGTTCGACCAGCGGAGCGACCGCAGCGGGAACTTCGGGTGCCATCATTGGGGCAACGGCGGGCGCGGCGTCGGTGGCTTGGGCCATGGCCGCCGATGCGCCCAGCAGCAGCCCCAGGCCCACACACATACTGAGTAGAAACTTTTTCATGATTGATGCTCGGAGTTTGAAAAAGGGTTGATGGGTCAGAGGGCTTGCGCGCCGGTCTCGCCGGTGCGGATGCGCACCACCTGCTCCAGCGGAAAGACGAAAATCTTGCCGTCGCCGATCTTGCCGGTGCGCGCCGCGCCTTCGATGACCTCGATCACGCGCTCGACCAGGTCGTCGGCCACGGCGGCGTCGATCTTGACCTTGGGCAGGAAATCGACCACGTATTCGGCGCCACGGTAGAGCTCGGTGTGCCCTTTCTGGCGCCCAAAGCCTTTGACTTCGGTGACGGTGATGCCCTGTACACCCAGACTCGAGAGCGCTTCGCGCACCTCGTCGAGCTTGAAGGGTTTGATGATCGCAGTGACCAGCTTCATGTTCAACCTTTCTGTATCTGTCGATAGTGGGCCGATCGGCCTTGCGGCCCGACCAGCGGCGGGTGTGGGTGCCCAGCCTCTCAGAGGTTGAGCCATTGACACGCCAAGCTTTAAGCACGTAGCGTGCCAACCTGCTCGCGCCCGGCCCAAGCCGTGCCCTAGGCCTGTGCCATCACCCAGCGCGGGCGCGCCAGAAAAGGGGGCTGCCCGAGGTGAGCGGAGCCTACAAGTGAGGCCGCAGCGCCAGCCGCTACACTGGGGTCAGATAAGCCGCTTCCCGATGCACCAATCTGGTGCCATCTGGAGGTGGATGCCGCAGCCCGCGGGCGCTTGCCCGGGTCTGTGCCCAAAAACGGGAGGGGGTCAACGTGGGTTTGTGCGTGGTTCAAAGTCGCACGCTGGTCGGGCTCGAGGCCCTGCCGGTGAGCGTGGAGGTGCATCTGGCCAACGGCCTGCCCAGTCTGACGCTGGTCGGCTTGGCCGACACCGAGGTCAAAGAGGCGCGCGAGCGGGTGCGTTCGGCGATCTTGAACGCCGGGCTGGAGTGGCCGCACAACAAGCGCATCACGGTCAACTTGGCCCCGGCCGACCTGCCCAAGGAGTCGGGGCGCTTTGACTTGCCCATCGCCTTGGGCATTTTGGCCGCCAGCGGCCAGATCGACGGCGTGGCGCTGGCCGGGCACGAGTTTGCTGGCGAGCTCTCGCTCAGCGGCGCCTTGCGCCCGATCCGGGGCGCCCTGTGCATGGGGCTGGCTTTCTTGCGCGCGGCCGGTGCGGATCAAACCGTATGCACCGCTTTGGTGCTGCCCCCGGTCAGCGCCGAAGAAGCCGCCCTGGTGCGCCAGGCGCGCGTGTACCGGGCGCGCCACCTGCTCGATGTGGTGCGGCGCTTTGCGCCGTCCGGCATGGCGCTGCCCGAACCGGCGCACGCCGACGGCTGGGTGCAACTGCAGGGCAACGCTGCGGTGCAGGGGCAAGATTTGCCCGATTTGGCCGATGTCAAGGGCCAAGCCGGGGCGCGGCGGGCGCTGGAAATCGCTGCCGCCGGCGCGCACAGCCTGCTGATGAGCGGCCCGCCGGGCTCGGGCAAGTCGATGCTGGCGCAGCGCCTGCCCGGCATCCTGCCGGCGCTGGACGACCAGCAGGCGCTGGAGGCGGCGGCGGTGGCGTCGCTGGCGGGGCGCTTCAGGCCCGAGCACTGGGGCCAGCGGCCTTTTAGCGCGCCGCACCACAGCGCCAGCGCCACCGCGCTGGTGGGCGGCGGCAACCCGCCGCGGCCGGGCGAGATTTCGCTCGCGCACCACGGCGTGCTGTTCCTCGATGAGCTACCCGAATTCCCCCGCGCCGCCCTCGAGGCCCTGCGCGAGCCGCTCGAGAGCGGGCAGATCCGCATCTCGCGCGCGGCGCGCCAGACCGACTTTCCGGCCCGCTTCCAGCTCGTGGCCGCCATGAACCCCTGCCCCTGCGGCTATCTGGGGGCCAGCCACAGAGCCTGCCGCTGCACCCCCGACCAAGTGCAGCGCTACCAAGGCAAGCTCAGCGGCCCCTTGCTGGACCGCATCGACCTGCACGTGGAGGTGCCGCTGCTGCCGCCCGGGCAGTTGCTCGACAGCGCCGCAGCGGAAGCCAGCGCAGCGGTGCGCGCGCGCGTCGCCCAGGCACGCCAGCGGGCGCTGCAGCGCCAAGGCCACGCCAACCACACCCTGCACGGCCCGGCGCTGCAACGCCATGCGGCGCTGGAGCCCGCTGCCGCACAGCTGCTGCAGCAAGCGGCCACCCGGCTGGGCTGGTCCGGGCGCGCCACCCACCGCGCGCTGCGCGTGGCGCGCACCATCGCCGACCTCGCTGCCAGCGAGCGCATCCACAGCGCGCACCTGGCCGAAGCGGTGCAATACCGGCAGCCAGGGCACCTGTGAAGTTGCCGCATAATCTTGCACAAATGATGCCCGTCGCGAGATCAAGCCCCCAGTCCAGACCATGAACTTTGCCGCCACCGCCATACCCGAACCCCCACAGGTGACGCGGCCAAGTTCCATGCCGTTGCGCTGGCCCACCCCGCCCTACGCCAGCTACGGCACCCCCGAAAACGGCGCCGACAACCCGGCTGCCGCTGGCCTAGACTGCCTGGTCGAGGGCAGCAACGGCCAGATGCGTCCTTGCCGGCTGATGGGGCTGGATCTGCCGGCCGGTTTGGCCCATATCCAGGTGCCCCCCTCGCGCACCATCATGCCGTTGCGCTTCGATATGTTTAGGCGCATCAGCCTGACGCAGCCGCTGGCGCCGCTGCCGCCCACCCAAGGCAGTGCCAGCCCCGAGGCCGGCAACCATGCCAGCAGCGCCGACGAGTTGCTGCGCCACCGCCCGCGCTTGCCCTACTGCCTCGAGCTCAGCGACGGCTCCACGCTGACGGGGCTGACGATTGGACACCTCGAGTCCGCCGTGGGCGTGTTCCTGTTTGTGCCGCTCGATGCACAAGACCGGGTGCAACGGGTTTTTTTGCCGGCCCACGTGCTGCGCCGCGTGCAGGTCGGGGAAAGCATCGGCCAGGTGTTGGTCGAGCAACACATAGTCACCACCGAGCAGGTGGAGCAAGCGGCGCGCACCCAAGAGCAACTGCGCAATCGCAAACTGGGCGACTACTTGGTGCTCAAAGAGGTGGTCAAGCCCGAAGAATTGTTGCAGGCGCTGGAAGAGCAGTCGCGCATGCCCATGGTGCGAATAGGCGAGGCCCTGACCGCGCTCGGGCTCATCACCCCAAAGCAACTGCAAGAGGCGATGGAGCGCCAGAAATCCGAGCGCAGCGTGCCGCTGGGCGAGCTGCTGGTGCAAAGCGGCCATCTGACACGCGACGATCTGCGCATCGCGCTGGCGCGCAAGATGGGTTACCCGGTGGTCGATCTGGCCCAGTTTCCGATCGATCCCGAGGCCTTGCGCCGGGTGCCGATCGCGCTGGCGCGCAAGCACCGCATCGTGCCGCTGCTGTGGCGCAACGGCACCGTGGTGGTGGCCGCCGAAGACCCGTCGCGGCGCGACATGCTCAAAGAGCTGGATTTTGTGTTGCAGGCCAAGGTGGTGGCCACGCTCACCAGCGCCGCGCTCGGGGCGCAAAGCGTCAACGAGGCCTATGCCCGCTTCGGCCTCGACGACGCCCAGGCGGCGCTGGCCGTCGGTGGCGATTTTGTCGCCACCAGCTCCGACAAGCTGCTCGAATCGCTCGAGCAAGAAGCCAGCGACGACGCCGACCCCAAGCTGGGCGCCATCGAGCAGTCCGACAACTCGCTCGTCAAGCTCATCAACCGCCTGATCATCGAGGCCCAAGGCCAAGGCGCCTCCGACATCCACATCGAGACCTTTGCCAGCAAGCGCAAGGTGCGCATCCGGCTGCGCAAGGATGGCCGCCTGAACCCCTTCATGGAACTGCCGCCGGGCTACCGCAACGCCATCATCGGCCGCATCAAGGTGATGTGCGACCTCGACATTTCCGAACGCCGCAAGCCCCAAGACGGCAAGATCGATTTTGCCAAGTTCTCGCCCGCGCACAAGCTCGAGCTGCGCGTGGCCACCATCCCCACCAGCAACGGCGCCGAAGACGTGGTGCTGCGTTTGCTCTCATCGGCCAAGCCGCTGCCGCTGGATCAGCTCGGCCTGACCCCCGCCAACCTGCGCCAATTGCAAACCGCGGTGGCGCGCCCGCATGGCATGGTGTTGTGTGTGGGCCCCACGGGCTCGGGCAAGACCACCACGTTGCACTCGGTGCTGCAACACATCAACACGCCCGACCGCAAGATCTGGACCGCCGAAGACCCGATCGAGATCAGCAACCCCGAGCTGCGCCAGGTGCAGGTCAACCCCAAGATCGACTGGACTTTTGCCAAGGCGCTGCGGGCCTTTTTGCGCGCCGACCCCGACATCATCATGGTGGGCGAAATTCGCGACCACGACACCGCCCAGATGGCGATCGAGGCCTCGCTCACCGGGCACCTGGTGCTCTCGACGCTGCACACCAACAGCGCGCCCGAGACCGTGGTGCGGCTGCTCGACATGGGGATGGACCCATTCAACTTCGCCGATTCGCTGGCTGCCGTGCTGGCGCAGCGCTTGGTGCGGCGCTGGTGCAAGGGCTGTGTGCGCAGCACTCCGGCCGAGGAAGCCTGGGTCGATGAGTTGCTGGAAGACTACCTGCACGTGCTGCCCGAGAGCCTGCGCCCCGACAAGGCCGAGCTGCGTGCGCAGTGGCTGCGCGATTACGGCGTCGAGGGCCGCATGCTCCAGCACCACGCCCCCGGCTGCCCGGCCTGCGACCAGACCGGCTACAAGGGCCGCCTAGGGGTGCACGAGTTGCTGCTCGTCGATGGCCCCTTGCGCCGCCTGATCCAGCACAAGGCCCCCTCCGAGGCGCTGCTGGAGGCGGCTCAGATCGGTGGCGGGCTGCGCACCCTGCGCCAAGACGGCATCCTCAAGGTGCTGCAGGGGTTGACTGGCATCGACGAGGTGCGCGCCAACTGCGCCCTCTAAGGCGCACGCACCCTTACAGGCCCAGATTGGGCGCCAACCAGCGCGCCAGTTCGTCTTCGCTCAGGTGGCGGCGGCGCGCTTGGTCGGCCAGTTGGTCGCGCCCAATGGGGCCGACGTTGAAGTAGCGGCAATCGGGGTGCGCGAGGTAGAAGCCGCAGACGCTCGCGGCGGGCGTCATGGCCAGGCTTTCGGTCAGGCCCATGCCGATGTCGACGCTGCCCAGCAGCGCCAGCAGCTCGCGCTTGACGGTGTGGTCGGGGCAGGCCGGGTAGCCTGGCGCCGGGCGGATGCCTTGGTACTGCTCGGCGATGAGCTGCTGTGGGCTCAAGCTCTCGTGCGCGGCGTAGCCCCACAGTTCGGTGCGCACGCGCCAGTGCAGGTATTCGGCGGCGGCTTCGGCCAGCCGGTCGGCCAGCGCCTTGAGCAGGATCGCCTGGTAGTCGTCGTGCGCGGCCTCGAAGGCCGCGGCGCGCGCCTCGGCCCCGATGCCGGCCGTGACGGCAAAGGCACCCACGTAATCGGCCACGCCGCTGCCTTGCGGCGCCACAAAGTCGGCCAAGCAGCGGTTTGGTCGCGGCACGCCATCGAGCACCGGTTTTTCGCTCTGCTGGCGCAAGCCGTGCCAGACCAGCACCGGGCTCTGGCGCGCTTCGTCGGCGTAGAGGGCGATGTCGTCGTCAGCCACGCTCTGCGCCGGGTACAGGCCCAGCACCGCGTTGGCCACCAACCACCGCCCATCGACGATTTTTTTCAGCAGCGCTTGCGCGTCGGCATAGACCTTGCGCGCCTGCACGCCCACCAACTCGTCGTCGAGGATGGCGGGGTAGGGGCCGGCCAAGTCCCAGGTCTGGAAGTAGGGGCCCCAGTCGATGTAGCGCGCCAGCTCGGCCAGATCGAGGTTTTTGAACACGCGCCGGCCGATGAACTTGGGCCGCGCCGGGGTGTAGGCGGCCCAGTCGATCCGGGCCTTGTTGGCGCGCGCCTGCGCCAGCGGCAGCAGCGGGGTTTTCTTCTTGTTGGCGTGCTGCTGGCGCACGCGCTCGTAATCCAACTGCAGTTCGTGCACGAAGGCGGCCCGCCCCTGCCCCAGCAGGTTTTGCGCCACGCCCACGCCGCGCGAGGCGTCGGGCACATAGACCACCGGGCCGCTGTAGTGCGGCGCGATTTTTACCGCCGTGTGCACGCGGCTGGTGGTGGCGCCGCCGATCATCAGCGCCACGCCGTGGGCGCCGAAGTGGGCGTCTTTTTCCATCTCGGCGGCCACGTATTGCATCTCCTCCAAGCTGGGGGTGATCAGGCCCGACAGACCGACGATTTCGGCCCCCACCTCTTTGGCCTTGGCCAGAATCTGGTGGCAGGGCACCATCACGCCCATGTTCACCACCTCGAAGTTGTTGCACTGCAGCACCACGGTGACGATGTTTTTGCCGATGTCGTGCACGTCGCCCTTGACGGTGGCGATGACGATCTTGCCCTGGCTGCGCGTGGCCGTGCCGGCGGCCTCGAGATGGCGTTTTTCTTCCTCGATGTAGGGCAGCAGGTGCGCTACCGCCTGTTTCATCACGCGCGCGCTTTTGACCACCTGCGGCAAAAACATCTTGCCGGCACCAAACAGGTCGCCGACCACGTTCATGCCGTCCATCAGCGGGCCTTCGATCAGATGCAGCGGGCGCGCCCCCTCGGCACGCATCTGCTGCCACAGGGCCTCGGTGTCGGCCTCGATGTGCTCGTTGATGCCATGCACCAGCGCGTGCGTCAGGCGCTCGCGCAGCGGCAGCGCGCGCCAGGCGTTTTTGGCGCTGTCGTCGCGCGCCGCGCCGCGCACGCTGTCGGCGATGTCGAGCAGGCGCTCGGTGGCGTCGGGGCGGCGATTGAGCACCACGTCTTCGACGCGCGTGCGCAGCTCGGGCTCGAGCTCGTCATAGACGCCGACCATGCCGGCGTTGACGATGCCCATGTCCATGCCGGCCTGGATGGCGTGGTACAAAAACACGGTGTGGATGGCCTCGCGCACCGGGTCGTTGCCGCGAAAGCTGAAGCTCACGTTGCTCACCCCACCCGACACCTTGGCCCCGGGCAGGTGGGCCTTGATCCAGCGCGTGGCCTCGATGAAATCGACGGCGTAGTTGTCGTGCTCGGCAATGCCGGTGGCGATGGCGAAGATATTGGGGTCAAAGACGATGTCTTCGGCCGGAAAGCCCACTTCATCGACCAGAATGCGGTAGGCGCGCGCGCAGATCTCGGTCTTGCGCGCAAAGGTATCGGCTTGGCCCTGCTCGTCGAAGGCCATGACCACGGTGGCGGCGCCGTAGCGCCGGATCAGGCGCGCTTGGCGTTTGAACTCGGCCTCGCCCTCTTTGAGGCTGATCGAGTTCACCAGCCCCTTGCCCTGCACGCACTTGAGCCCGGCCTCGATCACGCTCCATTTGGAGGAGTCGATCATCACCGGCACGCGCGCGATGTCGGGCTCGCCGGCCATGAGGTTCAAAAAGCGCACCATCGCCGCCTGGCTGTCGAGCATCGCTTCGTCCATGTTGACGTCGATGATCTGGGCCCCGTTTTCTACCTGCTGGCGCGCCACCGCCAGCGCCTGCTCGTAGTCGCCGTTGAGGATCAGGCGCGCAAAGGCTTTGGAGCCGGTGACGTTGGTGCGCTCGCCGATGTTGACGAACAGCGTGTCGGCGTCGATGCGCAGCAGCTCCAGGCCCGAGAGCAACATCGGGCGGGTGGCGGCGCTAAGGGTAGCGGGGGTAGGGTGTGCGTTCACAAAAGGGTGGGCCATAAAAGGATTCAAGACAGCGTGACGCGGGCAAACTTGCGCTTGCCCACTTGCAGCACGTAGGTGCCCGGGCCCAGGCGCAGCCCTTTGTCGCTGATCAGCGCGCCATCGACGCGCACGCCGGCGCCGTCGATGAGCCGGTTGGCCTCGCTGCTCGAGGGTGCGAGCCCAGTGGCCTTGAGCAGCGCCGCGATGCCCAGCGGCGCGCCTTCCAGCGAGCGCTCGGGGATCTCGTCGGGCACGCCGCCTTGGCTGCGGTGGATGAAATCTTGCTGCGCCGCTGCCGCCGCCGCCGCGCCGTGAAAGCGCGTGGTGAGCTCGAGCGCCAATTGCACCTTGGCGTCTTTGGGGTTGCGCCCGGCGGCCACTTCGGCGCGCAGCGCCGCGATCTGCGCCTCGGTCTGGAACGACAGCAGCGTGTACCAGCGCCACATCAGCTCATCGGAAATGCTCAACACCTTGGCGTATAGGGTGGGCGCAGGCTCGTTGATGCCGATGTAGTTGCCCTTGGACTTGCTCATCTTCTCCACGCCATCTAGGCCCTCGAGCAGCGGCATGGTCAGGATGCACTGCGGCTCCAGCCCGTACTCGGCCTGCAGGTGGCGGCCCATGAGCAGGTTGAACTTCTGGTCGGTCCCGCCCAACTCCAAGTCGGCCTTGAGCGCCACCGAGTCGTAGCCCTGCATCAGCGGGTACAAAAACTCGTGCACGCTGATTGGGCTACCGCCCGTGTAGCGCTGGTGAAAATCGTTGCGCTCCATCATGCGCGCCACGGTGTACTTGGCCGCCAGCTCGATCATTCCCATCGAACCCAGCGCCAGGCTCCACTCGCTGTTGTAGCGCACCTCGGTGCGCGCCGGATCCAACACCAGGCTCGCCTGCTGGTAGTAGGTCTGGGCGTTGGCCTGTATCTGCTCGGGCGTGAGCGGCGGGCGGGTGCTGTTGCGCCCCGAGGGGTCGCCGATCAGGCTGGTGAAGTCGCCGATCAAAAAAATCACCGTGTGCCCCAGGTCTTGGAGTTGGCGCAGCTTGTTGAGCACTACCGTGTGCCCAAGGTGGATGTCGGGCGCGGTCGGGTCCAACCCGAGCTTGATGCGCAGCGGCTGGCCGCTGGCCTGGCTGCGATGCAGCTTTTGCACCCAGTCGGCCTCGGGGATGAGCTCCTCGCAGCCGCGCCGCGTCACGGCCAGCGCGTGTTGCACGTCAGCGTTGAGCGGGGCGGCGGGGTGGGCCGCAGCGGTGGATGGGGCAGTGGTAGGAAGCATTCGGGTTTCTACAGATGGCCGCGGGCGGTGGGCGCGTTATACTGAGGGTCTATTTGTGGTTGGATTTTAGTCGGCGCGCTGCCTGTAGGGCTTATCGGCAGCTGTTTGGTGCGCGCTGGCTTATCATCCACCCTGCGGCTGCGCCCAGTTCTCGGCGCCCTGCTCCCATTTTGTCCGCCGTCCTGTGCGCCCTCTCGGGCGCCTCAGGCTGGCCTTGATGTTGACCTTGAATGAACGAACTGGCCCAGCACATCAAGCACACATTGGTTAAGTACCCCAAGCATTTCATTGCTGGATTGGGGGCTGTTTTGCTCGGCACCGGCGTCACAGCGTTTGGCGTAGCCCCGCTCGAGGCCGAAATCGCCAACCTGCCGGTGCAGCAAATCGTCGAAACCGTGCCGCACGCCGCGCTGCAGCCCCTCGCTTTGGCCGCACCGACCGCTGCTTCTGCCTCCGCCTCCGCCACCCCGGCCGAGCTGCAAGCCCCGGTGCCCTTCGTGCTGTTTCGCACCGACTTCACGCGCCGCGACGACACCGTGCAAAGCCTGCTGCAGCGCCTAGGGGTCAACGACAGCGCCGCCCACCAGTTCGTGCGCAGCCACCCCGACGCGGCCGTGCTGATGCGCGGCCCGGCCGGCAAACTGGTGCGCGCCGAAACCGACGACGACCAGCGCCTGCTGCGCCTAAGCGTGCGCTGGTTGCCCAGCAACGATTCCAACCGCTACCAGCGTTTGCTGATCGAGCGCAGCGGCAACGGCTTTGTGGCCCGCCTTGATCAAGTCGAAGCGCAGCGTTCGGTGCGGGTGGCCAGCGGCACGATTCGCAGCACCTTGTTTGCCGCCACCGAAGCGGCCGACTTGCCCGACCGGGTGGTCTCGCAACTGGTCGACATTTTCACCGGCCAAATCGACTTCCGACTCGGCCTGCAACGCGGCGACTCGTTCCGTGTGGTCTATGAGGCCATCGAGTCCGAGGGCGAGTTGTTGCGCTACGGCCGCCTGCTCAGCGCCGAGTTCGTCAACAAGGGCCGCGCGCACCAGGTGCTGTGGTTCGAGGCCGAAGGCCAGCCCGGGGCTTACTTCACTTTTGCTGGTGAGAGCACGCGCCGCGCCTTTTTGGCCTCACCGCTACCGCTCGAGTTCTCGCGCATCAGCAGCGGCTTTGGGCCGCGTATTCACCCCGTCACGGGGTTGCGCCGCCCGCACTTGGGGGTCAATTTCCCGGCACCCATCGGCACCCCGGTGCGCAGCGTAGGAGACGGCGTGGTCCAGTTCGCCGGCAGCCAGCGCGGCTTTGGCAACGTGGTCTTCATCCAGCACCGCAAGAACATCGTCACCGTGTACGCCCACTTGCACCGCATCGACGTGCGCCAAGGCCAGAGCGTGGCGCAAGGCCAGTACATCGGCCAAGTGGGTTGCACGGGGGTCTGCACCGGCCCGCACCTGCACTTTGAATACCGCTTGAACGGTATCCACCGCGACCCGATGCTGCTGGTGGCCGAAGGCGGCGGCAGCGCGCCGCTCACCGCCGCCTTGCGCCCGGCGTTCCAGCAGGCCGCTGCCGACATGAAGCAAAAGCTGGCCGCCGCCACCACCTTGGTGCAAGCCAGCGCCCAATAGCTCTGAGCCCGCCCACATCCACCTACACCATCGGCCTGATGTCGGGCACCTCGCTCGACGGCGTCGATGGGGTGCTGCTGGAATGCGGCGCCGCGCCCTCCGCCTTCAAGGTACACGCCGCTGCCAGCACCGAGCTGCCCGATGCCCTGCGCCAATCCCTGCTGAGCCTGAACCAAAGCGGCCCAGACGAACTGCACCGCGCCGCCGTGGCCGCCAGCCAACTGGCCGAGCTCTATGCCGAGGTGGTGGCGCAGTTGCTCCAGCGCAGCGGCTTGGCCGCCGCGCAGATCCGCGCCATTGGGGCGCACGGGCAAACGGTGCGCCACCGCCCGCCAACGGGTGGCGAACCGTGGCCCTACACCTTGCAGATCAACCAGCCCGCGCAGCTGGCCGAACGCACCGGCATCAATGTGGTGGCCGATTTTCGCAGCCGCGACATTGCTGCCGGCGGCCAAGGCGCGCCCCTGGTGCCGGCTTTTCATCAGCGCCTGTTCGGGCGCGCCGGGCAATCGGTGCTGGTACTCAACCTAGGCGGAATGGCCAACATCACGGCGTTGCCGGCCAACGGCGCCGTCTATGGCCTCGACAGCGGGCCCGGCAATGTGCTGCTCGACCTCTGGTGCCAGCGCCACACCGGCGCTTGGTTCGACCGCGATGGCGCTTGGGCTGCCAGCGGACGCGAGCAGCCCGAGTTGCTGGCGCACCTGCTCGCCGAGCCCTATTTTTTGCAGCGCGGCATTAAAAGCACCGGGCGCGACCTGTTCCATGCCGGCTGGCTAGACGAGCGCCTGCGCGGCTTTGCCGGTCTGCCCCCAGCCGACGTGCAAGCCACCTTGGCGTGCCTGACCGCGCGCAGCGTGGCCTTGGCGGTGCAAGGCATAGCTTGGGGCGGCGCGGGGCCGCAGCAGGTTTGGGTGTGTGGGGGCGGCAGCCGCAATGCGCAGCTGATGCGCCTGCTGGCTGCAGAACTGCCGCAAGCCCAAGTGCAAGCCAGCGACGAAGCCGGTTGGCCAGCGCAGTGGGTCGAGGCCGCGGCCTTTGCTTGGCTGGCGCTGCAAACTCTAGAAGGCAAACCGGGCAACCTGCCGAGCGTCACCGGGGCGCGCGGGGGGCGGGTGCTGGGCGCGATTTACCCAGCCTGAGGGGGTGAGGCAAGGCGAGCCCCTGCAAGCCTTGCCGGCTCAAGTGCCAGACTTGGGCACCAAATCAGGTGCTGAAGCTCGAGCCGCAGCCGCAGGTGGTGCTGGCGTTGGGGTTTTTGATCACGAACTGCGCCCCCTGCAAGTCTTCTTTGTAGTCGATCTCGGCGCCCACCAGGTACTGGTAGCTCATGGCGTCGATCAGCAGGCTGACGCCGTTTTTGCTCATGGTGGTGTCGTCTTCGTTAACCACTTCGTCAAAAGTGAAGCCATACTGGAAGCCCGAGCAGCCGCCGCCTTGCACGAACACGCGCAGCTTCAGGTCGGGGTTGCCCTCTTCGGCGATCAGATCGGCCACCTTGGCCGCCGCGCTGTCGGTAAACACGAAGGGGGCGGGCATTTCGGTGATGGGGTGTTCTGCGACTGCGCTCATGGTGCGGTGTTCCGATAAGTAAACCTGTGCGGCAATACTAAAGCAAAAAACTCAAGATAGGGCCTAGGCCGACGATTGTCTGCGCTGGCGCCGGGGTTTTTGGCCGCTCGCAACGCCCACCTGCAGCCCCCAGTCCACCGACCGGCAAGCAGGCACAAAAAACCGCCCTGCGGCTCGTGACCAGAGGGCGGTGATGCACAAAGGCCCAAAGCCCTTGCAGCGGTTTAACGCTTGGAGAACTGCTTGCGCCGGCGTGCCGAACGCAGACCGACCTTTTTGCGCTCCACTTCGCGCGCGTCGCGCGTCACGTAGCCGGCTGCGCTCAGAGCGGGCTTGAGGGCCGCGTCGTAGTCGATCAGGGCGCGCGTGATGCCGTGGCGCACCGCGCCAGCCTGGCCCGATTCGCCGCCGCCGTGCACGTTGACTTGGATGTCGAACGTCTGCTCGTTGCCGGTGAGCAGCAGCGGCTGTTTGGCGATCATGATCGATGTCTGGCGGCCAAAGAAGTTTTCGATGTCTTTGCCGTTGATCGTGATCTGACCCGTGCCTTTTTTGAGGAACACGCGGGCGACGCTGGATTTGCGCCGGCCGGTGCCGTTGTTCCATTCGCCGATCATGTGCGCTCCTCGAGGATGGCCAACACTTTGGGTTGCTGAGCGCTGTGGGGATGCTCGGCACCGCCATAAACCTTCAGCTTTTTGATCATGGCATAGCCCAGCGGGCCCTTGGGCAACATGCCCTTGACCGCTTTTTCCAGCGCCCGGCCTGGGTGCTTGGCCTGCATGTCGCGGAAATTGGTGCCGTAGATGCCGCCCGGGAAGCCCGAGTGGCGGTAGTAGATTTTGTCCAGGGACTTGTTGCCCGTGACTTTGAGTTTGGCGGCGTTGACGACGACGATGAAATCGCCCGTGTCCACGTGAGGGGTGTAAATGGCTTTGTGTTTGCCGCGCAACCGGAGTGCCACTTCGCTGGCGACACGTCCGAGCACCTTATCGGTGGCGTCAATCACAAACCACTCGTGCACCACCTCGGCCGGTTTGGCGCTGAAGGTTTTGGTCATGAGTTTGCTCTGAGTAAAGCGGGTTTGGCAGGCGTCTTTTCCACGGTCGGTGCGGCTCTGTTGGCCGCCTCTTAGGTGGGTTTGCGCAGCATCAGCCCCCCCTGCAAAGGGAAAAAGCCTCGGCCACGCCTTCGCCGCGGACACCCAAAGCGCTGCGAAGCCGGCCATTCTAACTTAAAACACACAACTCAAGCAAGCAAAATTCAAGGCCGCTGCGGTTTGCGCGCATGGCTGTGGTTTACCATGCGCCCATGTTCAGTTATCGCCACGCCTTTCATGCCGGCAACCACGCCGATGCACTCAAACACCTGACGCTGGTGGCCTGCCTGCAGTACCTGGCCCAAAAAGACGTGGGCTTGCTGCTGGCCGACACCCATGCGGGCGCGGGCATCTACCGGCTCGACCAAGAGTTGGCGCGCACCTCGGGCGAAGCGGAGCGCGGCATCGTGCGCGTGGCCGCCGCCGCAGCACAAGCGCGGGCGCAGGGCCAGACGCTGCCGGCGGCGGTGCAGGCCTACCTCGATCTGGTGCAGATCTACAACCTGGGCAGCGACAGCTTGCGCCACTATCCCGGCTCGCCTTGGATCTGCCAGACGCTGCTGCGCCCCCAAGACCAGCTCAAGCTGTTCGAGGTACACCCGACCGACGCGCGCCTGCTCGAACGCCACGTGGCGGACCTTGGGCGCGGCAAGCAGATCGAGTTGCGCCGCAGCGACGGTTTTGCCGGCCTGCGCGCGCTGCTGCCACCACCCACGCGGCGCGCGCTGGTGCTGATCGACCCCAGCTACGAGCTCAAAACCGACTACGCCGCCGTGCTCGACTGCCTCGAAGACGCGCTCGAGCGCTTCCCTACCGGCTGCTACGTCGTTTGGTACCCGGTGATCGCACGGCCCGAATCGCACGCGCTGGCGCGCAAGCTCAAGGCCTTGAGCACGCGGGTGCAGCGGCCCTGGGCGCAGGCGCTGCTCGATGTCGGGCGGGCACCCACCAGCGGCCGCAGCGCCGAGGTGGCGCGCGGCCAGGCTCGCACGCCCCTGCACGCCAGCGCCATGCACCTGATCAACCCGCCCTACGCCTTGGCCGAGCAGTGGCGCGCTGCGCTGCCGTGGCTGAGCGCCGCCCTCAAAGAAGGCCCCGGGGCGCAGTGGCAGGTCGAATCCGGCGGCTAGGGTTCTCAGATTGTCGATGCACCCGATTGCGTAAGTGGGCAGCAGCCCGCCATCGCCCACCTGCACAAGCTCTACTGCCGCAACCGCGCGCACAGCGCCAGCGTGGGCGCGCTCTGGTTCATGGTGTAAAAGTGCAGCCCCGGCACCCCGGCCCGCTGCAGCTGCTCGCACAAATCGCCCACCACCTCGCGCCCAAAGGCCTGGATGCTGGCCACGTCGTCACCGTAGCCCAGCAGGCGCAAGCGGATCCAGCGCGGCACCTCGGCCCCGCAGGCGTCGGAAAAGCGCAGCAACTGGCCCGAGTTGGTGATGGGCATGATGCCGGGCACGATCGGGATCTCGATGCCCAACGCCTGCGCCTCATCCACAAAACGAAAATAAGCGTCGCTATTGAAAAAATACTGCGTGATGGCGCTGTCGGCGCCGGCGCGCACCTTGGCCAGCAGCGCCTGCAGATCGGCCTGCGGCGAGCGCGCTTGCGGATGCACCTCGGGGTAGGCCGCGACCTCGATCTGAAAGGCGCTGCCAAACTCGGCCCGGATAAAAGCCACGAGGTCGCTGGCGTACTGAAACTCGCCCCCTGAGCCGTAGCCGCTGGGCAAGTCGCCGCGCAAAGCCACCAAGCGCTGCACCCCCATGGCCTGCAACTGGCGCAACTGCTCGCGCACGCTGGCACGGGTGGCGCCGATGCACGAGAAATGCGCCGCCGCCGGCACGCCCTCGGCCAAAATCTCGGCCACGGTGGCAAAGGTGCCCTCTTGGGTCGAGCCCCCGGCGCCGTAGGTGACCGAGCAAAACTCGGGCCGCCGGGCGTAGAGCTGCTGGCGCACGGCGCGCAGCTTGACCGCGCCCTCGGGCGTTTTGGGCGGGAAAAATTCAAAACTGATGGGCAAAGCTTGGGCCATGATCGTGCTCCGTGGGGCCGGGCCGCCACGCCGCAGCGGCCCGATGCAAACCCGGCGCTGCTGCACTGCGCCCCCTCATCCGGGACGCAGCAACGCACAGCGCCAGCGCGCCTGAGATGGGCTTAGTAGCGGTAGCTGTCGGGCTTGTACGGGCCCTGCCTGGGCACGCCGATGTAGGCCGCTTGCTCGTCCGACAGTTCGGTGAGCATGGCGCCGACTTTCTTCAGGTGCAGGCGCGCCACTTTTTCGTCCAGGTGCTTGGGCAGCACATAGACCTTGCCGGCGTCGTAGCCGTCGGGGTGGCCGTAGAGCTCGATCTGGGCGATGGTCTGGTTGGCAAAGCTCGACGACATGACGAAGCTCGGGTGCCCGGTGCCGCAGCCCAGGTTTACCAGCCGGCCCTTGGCCAGCAGGATGATGCGCCGCCCCGAGGGGAAGATCACGTGATCGACCTGTGGCTTGACTTCATCCCACTGGCATCGGGCCTCGAGCTCGGTGACTTCGATCTCGTTGTCGAAGTGGCCGATGTTGCACACGATCGCCTGGTCTTTCATGCGCGCCATATGCTCGTAGGTGATCACGCCCTTGTTGCCGGTGGCAGTCACGAAAATGTCGGCGTGCTCGGCGGCGTAGTCCATGGTCACCACGCGGTAGCCTTCCATGGCGGCTTGCAGGGCGTTGATGGGGTCGATCTCGGTCACCCAGACTTGGGCCGAGAGCGCGCGCAGCGCCTGCGCCGAACCCTTGCCGACATCGCCGTAGCCGGCCACCACGGCCACTTTGCCGGCGATCATGACGTCGGTGGCGCGTTTGATGCCATCGACCAGCGACTCGCGGCAGCCATACAGGTTGTCAAACTTGCTCTTGGTGACCGAATCGTTGACGTTGATGGCGCGAAACAGCAGCGTGCCCTTGGCCGACATTTCCTTGAGCCGGTGCACGCCGGTGGTGGTCTCTTCGGTCACGCCGATGATCTGCGCACCCTTGCGGCTGTACCAGGTGGCGTCGCTGGCCAGCTTGGCGCGGATGGCGGCAAACAGAATGCGCTCCTCGTCGCTGCCGGGGTTGGCCAGCACCTCGGGGTGGCGCTCGGCCTGCTTGCCCAAGTGCATGAGCAGCGTGGCGTCGCCGCCGTCGTCGAGGATCATGTTCGGGCCTTCGCCCTCGCTGCCCGCTGGGCCAAAGTCAAAAATGCGGTGGGTGTAGTCCCAGTACTGCTCCAGCGTCTCGCCCTTGAAGGCAAACACCGGCGTGCCGCTGGCGGCAATGGCGGCGGCGGCGTGGTCTTGGGTGCTGAAGATGTTGCACGAGGCCCAACGCACCTGCGCGCCCAGCGCCTGCAGGGTCTCGATCAGCACGGCGGTCTGGATCGTCATGTGCAGGCTGCCGGTGATGCGCGCGCCCTTGAGCGGCTGGCGCGCGGCGTATTCTTCGCGTATGGCCATCAGGCCGGGCATTTCGGTTTCGGCAATGCGGATTTCTTTGCGCCCCCATTCGGCAAGGCCGATGTCGGCGATCACGCAATCGTCGAGGACGGGGGATTTCAAGGCAGCGTTCATGTAAGGCTCCGGCACAACAGGGTTGGGTTCAAACCACTGCTCGCGGCTGCCATACAGCGCTCACCGCACGAGGAGTGGGTGAGCGTCGTTGCGGGTGGGCCAACGGCGCGGGTGCCGTGACCGGTTTCGAGCCTCACACCGCCGCCGCATGGGGCTCGGTGCTGCAACGCTCCTCGAAACACGCGCAAATTATAGGCCAAACAAATCGGGCAGGCCCGAATGTCAGCCCAAAGCAGCAATGTCCCCTTTGCCCCAGATAAGAATGTCCCCTTTCATGTGTGAAGGGGCAGTAGATGGTGGGGCACGCAAGCGCTTCCCTATAATGCCGACTCATACTTCGCTACGCACAAGGCACCCGATCAATTGAGCGCCGCGCCCTCCTCCGCCACCGCCCCGTTTGCCACCGCCACCGCTTCTCCCGCCCCGGCCTTGGCGCTGGTCGTGGACGACATGCGCGTGGTCGATGGCGTGATCCGCCAGCAGTTGGGCAGCGAGGTGCTGCTGGTGGGCCAGGTGGCCGAATACATCATCGGCGCCGGCGGCAAACGGGTGCGCCCGGCGCTGCTGCTGCTGATGTGCCAAGCGCTGGGCTGCACCGACGCGCGCCGCCACAGCCTGGCGGCGGTGGTCGAGTTTATCCACACCGCCACCTTGCTGCACGACGATGTGGTCGATGAGTCGGCCCTGCGCCGCGGCCGCGACACCGCCAACCACCTGTTTGGCAACGCCGCCAGCGTGCTGGTGGGCGACTTTTTGTATTCGCGTGCCTTCCAGATGATGGTGCAAGCCGGGCTGATGCGCGTCATGGACGTGCTCGCCGACGCCACCAACGTGATCGCCGAGGGCGAGGTGTTGCAGCTGATGCAGATGCACGACGCCGCGCTCGACGAAGCCGCCTACCTGCGCGTGATCCGCGCCAAGACCGCCAAACTGTTTGAAGCCAGCGCCCGCCTAGCCGCCATCCTGGCCCAGAGCGACGCCGCCACCGAAGCCCACTGCGCCGACTACGGGCAGTCGCTCGGCGCCGCCTTCCAAGTCATCGACGACGTGCTCGACTACGAAGGCGAAGTCGATGAAATGGGCAAAAGCCTGGGCGACGACCTGCGCGAAGGCAAGGTCACGCTGCCCCTGATCTGCACCCTGCAACGCTGCAGCCCCAGCGAAGCGGCCCTGATCCGCGCCGCCATCGAGCAAGGCAACAGCGCCCAGCTGCCCGAGATCATCCAAATCGTGCGCCGCAGCGGCGGCTTGGCCGACGCGCGCTTGGCTGCCCAAGCCCAAGCCCAGCGCGCCATCGCCGCCGCCCAAACCCTACCGACCAGCCCCGGCCGCGAGGCTTTGATACAATGGGCGGCTGCACTGCTGGAGCGCCGCTCTTAGCACAAACCGCCCCCTAGGCACGGGGTGCGTTGCAAGGTGCACAGTCCACACACGGGGTGTAGCTTAGCCTGGTAGAGCGCTACGTTCGG
>Ga0209413_1000025_pt1 | contig 27369 bp, 22 predicted proteins | sample JTO22cmmetaG_FD_184157 | JGI IMG/M metagenome (GOLD analysis project Ga0209413, IMG submission 184157) | Freshwater bacterial and archeal communities from Indian Creek, Illinois, USA - JTO22cm metaG (SPAdes) (version 3) | ecosystem: Environmental > Aquatic > Freshwater > Unclassified ...
TCATGATGACTGCGGGTAACGACTGGCTAATAGTTCTCCTTGTTAAGTAGTGTTATTATCGGAATCCTCAAGAAGGAGGTGTAACAGTTGCGTAGAGAAATTCCACTTTTTATTACTTTCTTGGTGGGTGTAATTTTCTTGTTTGGACCCATTACCACGGGTGATGTTCCTCTCGTGGGAATGCAATTCCGTGAGATCGTCAGCGTTTACTTGAGCCCATGGACGACCATCATTTCCGCTTTCGCTATTGGTCTCGCGTCTGTCAACCTGCTCCGCCTACATGGCAACTATGTGGCTCGTAAACGTCCAGGCTGGATTAACAGCGCCGCTCTCGTTTTCTCCATGCTGTTTTTCACGGTGGCGCGTACGGTTCGTGAGCTCATGCCCGCCGACCCAGAAGTAGTAGCGTTCTACAGCCTTATCTTCGACCATATCGCTGCTCCGCTTTCGGGGGCGATGTTCGCCATCCTTGCCTTCTACATTGCTTCGGCCTCCTACCGTGCCTTCCGCGCCCGTAGCTTAGAGGCGTCGGTGCTCTTGTTAGCGGCCATCGTAGTGATGTTGGGTGCGGCCCCTGTTGGCGCGCTTATTTGGGATTATTTTCCAAGCTTGCAACGCTGGCTTTTGGCAGTGCCCAACACCGCAGGCCAACGCGCCATTATTATCGGGGCGGCCGTTGGTGGCTTTGCCACTAGCTTGCGCATCCTCTTTGGACTTGAGCGCGGTTATCTCGGTGGAGAGTAGTCAATTCGCAAAGAAAGGAGGTGCCCTTTAGATGAACTGGGCCAAACAATTACAGAACATCGACCGTAGAGTTATCTATACCATCTTGTTGATTGGTTTGATCGTTCCCCTCATCTGGCCGATTAATATTCCACTAACGATCATGGAGCCCACCCGCGCTATTTACAATATTATCGAAGAGCTAGACCCAGCTACAGACGTAGTGTTGTTGTCGTTCGACTATTCTCCGGCCAGCGCTCCTGATATTCATCCGGCCTCTGTCGCCATTGTTGAGCATTTAACAGCGCGTGGCATTAGATGGGTTGGCGTTTCTTTCTGGCCGGAAGGTCCGCAGATGTCTGAAATGATTATGAGGGATTTAGAAGCGCGCGGTCTGACGTATGGCGAAGATTTTATTGACCTCGGCTTTAAGGCCGGCGCCGAAAACGCCATCATGTCATTCGCTCAGGACTCTCGCGTTATTAAGACTGATGTCCGGGGCAATAACATTGACAATCTCTCGCTCATGGACGGCATCGTCGACATGACTGACTTTGGCGTAGTCATCGGCCTTTCCGCCGGTGACCCCGGTTTCAATGCCTTTATTCGCCAAGCTGTGGACCCCATGGGTGTGAGGTTTGCTGCGGCCATCGTAACAGTTAGTGTTCCTGCCGCCATGCCTTTCGTAGCGTCAGGGCAGCTTAGGGGTCTCGTGGGAGGTCTGCGTGGTGCAGCCGAATACGAACAACTAACCGGCATTCCCGGAAAGGGTGCAGCCATGATGGACGCTCAGTCCATAGGGCACTTGATCATAGTCGCCTTTATCATCGTCGGTAACGTAGCCTACTTCTTTAGCAAAAAGAAGTAGTTGCAAGTAAATAGAAGTTAAGAAATGCCTCACTACTATAGAGGAGGTGAAACAGTGAATATTTCCATGAGTCTTTGGACTTGGGTAATGGCAGCCTGCATGCTAGCTATATTCTCCTTCATCTACAAGGAGAACCCCATCTATCGCTTTGCGGAGCATGTCTTCGTGGGCTCGACCGCTGGTCACGCCATCGGTACCGCCATCGGCAACATCCACCGCTTCGGTTATGTGCCTTTGACGACTAGAGGTGAATGGCACTTTATTATCCCCGCCATTTTAGGTCTGATGTTGTACGCGCGCTTTATCAAGGGTTATGCTTGGGTCAGCCGATGGCCGATTGCCTACTTGGTTGGCAATGGTGTAGGATTATCACTCTTTACATCGCTGAACTCCCAGGGTATTCTGCAAGCTAGGGCGACGATGATCGACATCATCGTGCATGATGCGGCTGGTGTTTTCGTACTCAACAGGACGTTTGACAACTTCCTGATCGTGTTTGGTGTGCTGGTGGTGCTGACATACTTTATCTTCTCCATCCCTCAGAATGGCCCAGTAAAGAGAATCTCGCAAGCTGGTCGCTGGGTGATGATGGTGACCTTCGGAGTATCCTTCGGTAACGTTGTTGCCGGTCGTATCTCGCTTTTGCTTGGGCAGTTGAATACTTTGCTCGGTCAATGGCTAGGTATCATTTAGCCACCACAGTATCAACAGTTCAAAGAAAGAAGCTGACTCGTGCCTTGGCACCAGTCAGCTTTTCTCGTTGCAGGAAGCGCATGCTCTTCTTTTAGTTAATGCACAAGGAAGCCTGCGTTAAAGGCCGCGATGTTAAGATTTAGAAAAGCCGGCGCAACCGTGCGGCGAATGGCTTCGTGCCAATCCTCTCTGGAGACATCCATTTGGCGGGCCAAAGCGCCTAAGAGCACGACATTAACCGCCTTGCTGCTCCCAGCCTCCCTAGCCAGTTGTAGTGCGTCGAGCACGACCACTTCACCGGCACGCTCAAGGAGAGTTTCTAAGATCTCGGGAGGGTAGATAGACTGGCCGGTGATAACTGTCATAGGGTCAATCTGTTGGTTGTTGACCACGACTGTACCACCGGGCCGCAAGTAATGCACCCAGCGCAGCGCTTCAAGTTTTTCAAAGGCGACTATGAAGTCAGCTTCCCCTTCATCGATAACTGGCCCATAAATTTTTTCGCCAACTCTTACTTGTGTCACCACGCTGCCGCCTCGCTGTGCCATGCCATGAATTTCTGACATTTTAACATCATGTCCTTGCATCATCGTAACCTCAGCGATGATTTTCGAGGCGAGAATTGTACCCTGGCCACCCACTCCCACCAGTAAGATGTTCACTGTGCTCATTATTTAGCCCTCCTTCGTGATAGCTGCAAATTTGCATAGCCCTAGACACAGCCCACAACCTATGCACAGAGAACTGTTAATCTGGCTTTTTTTAGCAATGAAACTGATAGCGGGGCAGCCGATGCGCGTGCACATCTTGCATCCCACGCACTTGCTCGCATCAACAGTGAAGCTTTCACCTGCTCTAACTATCAACGCGCAGGGGCGCTTGGCTACAATGACAGAAGGCTCACGCGTGGCTACCTCTCTCAAAATTAGCTCCTTCAGCCCATCCATGTCAAAAGGGTCGATGACATAGGTGCGGTTGACCCCGATGGCCCGGCAGAGAGCCGCAATATCAACCTGGGCGGCAAACTCCCCATTAAGCGTCTTGCCAGTACCTGGATGTTCTTGGTGCCCAGTCATGGCTGTTGTGCTGTTGTCGAGAATTATAACCGTTGATGTCCCACGATTATAGACTATGTCCATGAGGCCGGTCAGCCCCGAATGCATAAATGTGGAATCACCAATGACAGCCACCGTCTTTTCGGCCAGCTCCGGATGTGCCTTTTCGAAGCCTAGTGCCATGGGTATGGAGGCACCCATGCAAATGCAGGTATCCATGCTATCTAGGGGTGAAAGCGCACCTAGGGTGTAGCAACCAATATCGCCCGTAACAACTAGGCGCAGTTGCTTGAGTACATAAAACACGGCGCGGTGTGGGCAACCTGGGCAGAGCACTGGGGGGCGATTGGGCACCTGGAAAGCGGAGCGAGTTGTTGCTGCGGCATTAGTGCCAAGTGCGCGGCGAATAACAGCAGCTGAGAGTTCGCCCGTGATGGGGAAGAGGGCTTTCCCCATCACTTGTAGGCCGAGTGCTCTTATTTGTTCTTCGAGGTAAGGCTCATTCTCTTCAATGACATAGAGAGTCTCTACTTCTTGGGCCAAGCTACGGATAAGATTTTCTGGTAATGGCCAGGTGAATCCGAGTTTGAGTACCGACGCCATGGGCAGAGCTTCTTTGACATATTGATAGCTTATACCCGAAGTAATAACGCCGACTTTTTTGTCCTGCCATTCAATGCGGTTTAAGGGGGTCTTCTCGCTATACTCTTGGAGCCGGCGATAGCGGTCTTCAAGCAGGAGGCGTTTTTGCCGCGCATGGGCAGGTATCATGACATTTTTTTGTATGTCCTTAGTATAAGGCTTAACAAGTCGCTCCATTGGTTCGTTTAGATAGACAATAGTCTTAGAATGAGCTATGCGCGTGGTGATGCGCAAGAGCACTGGTACATCAAACTCCTCACTGAGGAGGAGGGAGTGCCCCACAAAATCCTTGGCCTCTTGGCTATCGCTAGGCTCCAGCATGGGAATTTTACTAAACATGGCATAGTAGCGGTTATCTTGCTCATTTTGTGAGCTGTGCATACCCGGGTCATCGGCTGTAACGAGCACGAGACCACCTTGTACCCCAGCGTATGACATGGTAAACAAAGGGTCGGCCGCGACATTAACTCCGACATGCTTCATGGCAACGAGAGTACGAGCGCCTGCAATGGAGGCGCCTGCACCAACTTCCATGGCGACCTTTTCATTCGGTGACCACTGTGCTTTAATTTCTTTATACTTGCTGATATTCTCGAGAATTTCGGTACTTGGCGTGCCTGGGTATGCTGTTGCCACGGCTACGCCATATTCATAGGCGCCTCGAGCAATGGCCTCGTTGCCCGTAAAGAGTGCTTTCATAGCCTGACCTCCTGTGTAAATTTTCACTATCGTAATTAATAACTCCTAGCGCAATGGTACCACGATTTATAGCACCAGATGCTGTTTGCTGTATAAAAGTATACTGGTGAGGAGTAGAGCGTCCCTTGCGCCATACCAAGCGAACGTTTCATGCCTAGCCGCACGGGGTGTTCATTTTTGGTATAATAAATTGTCACATAAGGGGAGGGAAAGCATGGGTATAGAACGCAGCGTCACCCTTACTTATCTTAAAATCGCAGGGAAAGCTTTCTTGTTACTTGCCGTCATCTACTTGGGGTATCGTTTCTTGCTGCTGTCCATGGTGTTATTGGCGCCATTTATTTTGGCGGTGCTCATATCCCTGATCATCGATGCGCCGGTGCGTCTCTTGCAACGCCATGGTCGCCTCTCACGCCAGATTTCCACCCTGCTGGTGCTAACGAGTTTGTGCTATGTCGCAGTGGTGTTTTTCGTCTGGATAGCAGGCAGGTTAATTGCGGAACTTACCTACTTTGTCAGCAGACTACCTCACTGGCAGGCCCTTCTCACGGAGCAAGGCGAGGCAATTGTGTCCCTGGTACAAGAGTACTTTGCTTTCTTGCCCATCGACGTCAGGGCGCTCTTAGCTTTAGATTTTAATTTTGCTAATTTAGCTGAGCGCATGAGTGCCTCCATTCCGGTTATTATTACAGCCATTGTGGGTTTTGCCTCATTAGTACCAACAGCGGTGGTTTTTATAATCGTCATGGTAGTGGCAGCCTTTTTCATCACGGTGGATTTAGAGGGGCTGAAATCCCGCGCAGTGAATTTGACACCACCTGGGACCGCACGGCCACTGCTCGATGTGCTTGCTCGCCTCACGAAAGCTACCTTGGGCTGGGTAAAAACGCAATTAATTATGATGGTTGTGACGTCAATCATTGTCTTGGTGGGCCTTATTCTCTTGCGAGTACGCTTTGTCATGCTCTTAGCCGTAACTGTCGGCTTAGTCGATGCCTTGCCCGTGCTTGGTCCTGGGGCGATCTTTGTGCCATGGATCGTCTGGTCCTTGCTGGCCGACAATATGTTCTTGGCCGGGGGCTTGGCTATAATTTATGGCCTGACTCTGCTGGGGCGGTATACTCTCTCGCCGCTTATTCTTTCGGAGAAGATTGGCATCGAGCCACTGTCGACGATTATTGCGAGCTATGTGGGACTGGTGCTAATAGGGTTTGTCGGCCTGGCCATGGGACCCCTGCTCTTAGTCGTATACAAGGCTTTAGCTGAAGTCGGCTTCATCGGCAAGGTTAAAGAGTGGCTCTTGTCGTGAATGGCAGTGTCTATATTTTGAGATTGCCAACGGTGCGCGGACAAGGGATGACATCGCGCACATTGCTCACTCCCGTCAAGAACATGATGAAGCGTTCAAATCCTAAGCCGTAACCGGCGTGTTTGACCCCGCCATACTTTCTCAGTTCAAGGTACCACCAGTAGGGCTCAAGATTCATGCCGAGCTCATTCATGCGAGAGACAAGCACCTCGAGCCGTTCTTCCCGCTGGCTAGCCCCGACTAACTCCCCAATGCCAGGCACCAACAAGTCGGTGGCGGCCACAGTGCGTCCGTCGTCATTTAAGCGCATGTAAAAAGATTTTATCTCCTTGGGATAATTTGTGACGAATACTGGCCGCTGGTAGACTTCCTCACAAAGGTAGCGTTCGTGTTCAGTCTGCAGTCCGTCCTCCCAGGAGGGCGGGTAGACAAAATCCTTACCACATTTTTGCAGTAGGGTGATAGCTGCGGTATAGTCGAGACGCACAAAATCAGAGTCGACAAGTCCTTTAAGCCTCTCTAGCAAGCCTGGCTCCACATGTTGGTTGAAAAACTCCATCTCTTCGGGGCATTCACGGAGCACGTACTCCACTACATATTTGATAAGAGACTCGATATTAGCCATATTGTCGGCGAGATCAGCAAAGGCAAGTTCAGGTTCTATCATCCAGAATTCGGCGGCGTGGCGGGTGGTATTCGAGTTTTCGGCGCGAAAAGTTGGCCCAAAAGTGTACACATTCCGAAAGGCCAAGGCGAAAATCTCGGCCTCTAGTTGCCCACTGACCGTCAGGAAGGTCTCTTTGCCAAAAAAGTCCTGGGTATGATCAATATGTTCCGCAGTCCTTGGTGGATTTTGTAGATCGAGCGTAGTCACTTTGAACATCGCCCCTGCGCCCTCGGCATCACTGCTCGTGATAATAGGGGAGTGGATGTAAACAAAACCCTGCTCCTGAAAGAAAGAATTGATGGCATGGGCAGCCACGGAACGCACGCGAAATACAGCCGAGAAAAGATTGGATCTAGGCCGTAGGTGGGCTATCTCGCGCAAGAATTCTAGAGAATGTCTCTTTTTTTGCAGGGGATAGTCGTTGTCAGAACTTGCCTCTAACTTGATCTCCTGTGCCTTGATCTCGAAGGGTTGCTTGGCCCCAGGTGTGGCCACCACTATGCCGCGCACGCTGATGGCTGAGGCTACGGCAAATTTCGTCGTGGTGGCGAATCCTGCGAGTTGTTGGTCAAAGACAATTTGCACATTCCTAAAAAAGGTGCCGTCATTTAGCTCAATAAACCCTACCGTATTTGAGGCACGGATGGTGCGCACCCAGCCCTCGAGGTATACCTCTTGATCAATGAATTGTGCCGTGTTGCGGTAGAGGTTCTTTGCGGCAGTTGTTTGCATTTCTAGTCCCCCTTTTCTTAAATTGCGAAACAATAAAAGCCCTTCATGCCAAGATTGCTCTTGGGACGAAGGGCTAGTTCGCGGTGCCACCCAAGTTGCCCAAGGAGGGCCAACTCAATTGCTGTAACGGGCAACCCGTCCGGGCCTACTAGCAGAACTGCGTTCGGGCGGAAGCTCAAGGATGTTCTTCACTCTAGTCAAATGCACTGGGTCCCACCATTCCCAGTTCTCTGCAGCATCACCGAGAGTTACTCTTCCTGTCAACGCCAATCTTCAACTAGCATGAGTATAGCGAGCCGGTGAGCATTCGTCAAGAAGTTGGCTATTAGCGGTGACCTGTGGTAGACTACAGCATATATACAGCCAAGGAGGGCTACTACATGCCGTTTAAGAAGCCATTTAGAGATAGAAAAGAGACTGCCCGCGACCTAGGGCAGGGAAAGCCCGAGCAGCGTAGTCATACCGCGGGCAAGCCGGAGCCGCGCAAGCAAACGCAGGGAAAGCCCGAGCAGCGTAGTCATACCGCGGGCAAGCCCGAACAACGTGGCCAAGCCTACGATAAACCCGAGCAGCGTAAATACGCCGCTGGCAAGCCCGAACAACGCACCCAAACCTACGTCAAACCTGAGCAGCGCGGCCAGCGGATCGAAGCGGCCTATCGCCAGGCAGATATTGTGGCTAATAAGCGCGACCCTAGGCCTTTGCGTTCCCAGTCCACTCCTAAGCCTGCACCGCAACAGCCGGAAACGACTCACTGGGGCGATGTGGCCCTGTGGTACGATAAGCACGTCGGAGATGAAGGGAGCGAGTATCATCGCGAAGTCATCCTGCCTGGAGTCCTCCGCCTCTTAAGTTTAGACAAGATCACGACGGGCCAGCCGCGGATACTAGACCTTGCCTGTGGACAAGGCGTTCTATGCCGTGCCCTGGCCAAGGCGGGCTGTCAAGTTGTGGGCGTAGACGCCGCTGCCGAACTGATTGCCGCGGCCAAACGCCGCAATGCCGCGGACAACTTGCCTATCGACTATCGTGTGGCAGATGCTACAAAGCTAGTGGAGGGGATAGGAAAGACGGCCGAGGTATATCGGCCCAGCAGTTTTGATGCGGTGACCATCGTCCTCAGCATTCAGAACATGGCCCCCTTGTCTCCGATCTGGCACGCTGTTTGGTCAATGCTTAAACCTAAAGGAGCTCTCGTTGTCGTCATGATGCACCCCTGTTTTCGGATACCGCGCCACTCTGATTGGGCGTGGCATGACAAGGCGGCACAGCAACAGCGCGTCATAGCGCAGTATCTAAGTAGTGCCGAAATTAGCATTGTCACCCACCCCGGAGATGCCGCTCGTGGTCTGGGTAGCACTACCACAACCCATTTTCATCGTCCCCTGCAGGCCTACATCAACACCCTGGGCAATGCTGGTCTTTTTGTGGATCGCCTAGATGAGTGGACGAGCCATAAAATGGACCAAGCAGGACCCAAGAAGGCCGCCATGGATAAGGCGCGTGAGGAAATACCACTTTTCCTGGCTCTCCGTGCCCGAAAAATGTAGCTGACGATACCTCAGACTGCCCTGCGTGCGCAGGGCAGTCTTTTTACGCAAAAATATTCACAAAAGATTCTGTTTGGAGAAGGATATTGGGGAAGAGTGGCCAATAGAAATGTTAAAGAGGTGTTAAAGCGTGTAGGAGGTGAAAACGATGAGCGTTAAGCATGCGCCACGCATTGCCCATGTCAGCGCACCACAATTCCAGTTTATCCACAGGCAAGACCTGACCGCAGAGTTTAGCGGCAAGGTGGTTGACTATGTGGAAGTGTGCGAAGTCGCGTCCCCTGATTTTTCCCCTGTGCCGCTCAGGATGCGTATTTATTTTACCGATGGGACATTCCTTGATGTCGACCGTAAAAGCACGGCCCTACCACGCACTAAGCGCAAGATTATGCACCTTAACTTGGCATGGCAAAATCGCCACTAGAGCTATTATGGAGGAGGCCCCCCGTTGAGGGGGGCTTTCGTCGTATGATTGTGGGCGAAATGAAGAACATATTACTGCGTGCAAGAGGTTTATCGTCGTGTTGGTAGAATAATAGTAAGAGAAAGGCAGGTCATGTGATGCAGCTAGTTGCCATTGCGCTCGCGCCTATTTTTGCGCTCTTTACCTATTTTTATGTTCGCGACCAGTATGAAAAAGAGCCCGGCCTGCTCTTGCTCCTAGTTTTTGGTGGGGGTTTTTTAAGTGTTGTGCCGGTTGTTTTTTTTGGGCATATTTTGTACTCTGTTCTCAATTTTTTCTTGGATCCACGGTGGTTGCTCTATGACATCATTGAGAATTTCATAGTTATTTCCTTGGTCGAAGAAGGTTTTAAGTTCTTAGTGGTGATGTTGCTCGCTTATCGCCACCCCGCGTTTAACGAGCCTTATGACGGTATGCTGTATGCCATCACCGCCTCACTTGGTTTTGCTGCCTTCGAAAACATTCTCTATGTGCTAAATGGTGGCATGGTTGTCGGCTTTGCGCGCATGGTTCTCTCGGTGCCAGCACATGCCCTCTTTGGGGCCTTTATGGGTTACTATGCGGGCAGAGCAAAGTTTTCTGTTGGGCACAGCAGGCGCTATTTACTAGCCGCACTCCTTTTGCCTACGCTCCTACATGGACTATATAATTTTCTTTTATCGATAAATCGCGGCGAGTTTGCCTTGCTAGTGGTGCCGCTATCCTTGTTTATGTGGTGGCGAGCCTTGCGCCAAGTGCGCACCGCCTCCCTGCGCTCACCCTTCAGGCCGCAAAATATCCCCCCGGGGGACGAAGCCTAGCCGAGGCAGGAGTTTATCTGGCCGGTCACGAATTAGTTTGACGGATGGTAGAAACTCTAAGACAAAAGTGAGGGGGTCTGTTTGTTGCGACTAACTGCAGAATCTAGTCGGTGCTCTGGATGCAAAGTGTGTTTGACTGTTTGCGCACTAGGTCATTTTGGAGAAAATAATCCCAAGAAAGGCGCACTGCGTGTAGAGGGGAAGTTCCCAATTCCAGGAGTGTTTGAAGTTTCCGTATGCAATCAGTGCGGCGAGTGCGCCACAGTGTGCCCAGTCGACGCCATCAGGGAGAAAGACGGAGTCTACATACTCCATCGCGAAGATTGCATCAGTTGCCAAAGCTGCGTGGCGGCATGTCCTTTTAATGTTATTGTCGTTCATAATTCTGAGAGCGTTCCCATTAAATGCGACAACTGTGGCGATTGTGTGCGTTACTGTCCACGCGAAGCCATTGTTGACGCTGAACGTGTTCTCACTCGCATAGGTGGATAGGAGGGATAGCAATGAATGGTTATGCAGGGAATATTCTGCGGGTAGATCTCTCCACTAGAACGCACCTTATCGAGCCCTTGCCGCAGAAATTGGCGGATGACTTTATAGGTGGGAGAGGCTTTGTGGCTAAGCTAATGTGGGACGAAATCCCACGCGGAGCCGACCCCTTAGGTCCGGACAACAAAATAATTATCGCCCCCGGCCCGCTCACTGGGGTTTTTCTTCCCGGTGCAGGCAAGCTAGAGTTTGGCGCAAAGTCACCCGCGTCGGGCGGCTATGGCGACTCGAATGTCGGCGGGCATATATCCCCCGAAATCAAGTATGCGGGCTTTGACGCCATCATTCTCTCCGGTCAATCGTCCTCGCCGGTCTACCTATTGATTGACGATTTTAATATTTCTTTGTGTGACGCCAATCATCTCTGGGGTAAAGGCGCCATTGAGACTGAGACGGCGCTTAAGCAGGAGCTAGGTGATGAATTCCAGATTTGCACCATCGGGCCCGCCGGAGAAAATTTGGTTCTCTTTGCTTGCATCAGTCACGATTTTGGTCGTCAAGCCGGTCGTACTGGTATCGCCGCCGTGATGGGCAGCAAGAACCTTAAGGCGATAGCGGTACATGGCACAAAAGGGATACCTCTAGCCGACCCACAGGCAGTTCTCGCTAAAGGCAAAGAGATGTTTGCCGCCTGCTTCGCCAAGCCTGGGTTTCTGGAGTGGACGCCCCAAGGTACTGCTGGGGTCACGGATTGGGTCAACGAAGTGGGTGCCTTCCCAACGCGTAATTTCCAAACTAGTTTTTTCCCCAAACATAAGAACATCAATGGCGAAGCTCTGGTAAGTCGAATCAAGATAACGGATAAGGCCTGCTACGGCTGTCCGATTCCTTGTGGCAAGTATTCACGCGTCAAGAGGCCGGAGTATGATGTATATGTCGAGGGACCCGAATACGAAACCATCGCCCTTATTGGCGGCAATACTGAGATCGACAATATTGAAGATTGTGCCTACGCTAATTATATCGTGGATGAACTAGGTCTCGACTCCATTTCGGCTGGCAATGTCGTCGGTTTCGCGATGGAATGTTACCAAAAAGGGATCATCACCACAGCTGACTTAGATGGCCGCACGCTTAACTTCGGGAGCGTAGATGATTTTGTCTGGTTGGCCCAGGCGATAGCGCAGCGTCAAGGTATCGGCAATATTTTAGCCGACGGCGTGAAAAGAGCGGCAGCCACTTTTGGACAAGGTTCCGAGCACTTTGCCATTCATGTGAAGGGTGTGGAGTGGACAGGCTACGAGGCGCGCTATGCCCCGGCCATGATGCTTTCCTACATGACGGCTGATGTCGGAGCGCACCATAATCGCTCCTGGGCGATAACTTTTGACGTGGCTAGCGGTCGCGACAAACTAGAGGGTAAGGCCAAGCGCGTGGTGGAGTTGCAGCATATTCGCCCCCTCTTTGACATGCTTTGCCTCTGCCGCCTGCAATGGGTAGAGCTAGGCTTCGAGCTCGACTGGTATCCGCAAATTTTTGCCGCTGTCACAGGTAAAGAGCAGAGCTTTGACGATTTACTCAAGTTCTCAGAACGCGTTTGGAACCTCACCCGTTCCTACAGCCTCCGCGAAATCGCAGGCTTTGGCCGCGACTTTGACTACCCGCCGCGACGCTTTATGGAGGAACCCATCCCCGACGGGCCGGCTGAAGGCAAGTTTTTGCCACGCGAAGTTCTTGATCGTCTCCTTGATGAGTATTATGAGTTGCGAGGGTGGGACATGAGGGGCATACCATCGCAACAAAAACTTCTTGAGATGGGTCTCTCCTTTGTGGAGCCGGTCATTGCCCCTTTGCGTAGCTAATGGGGACGGTCAAAATCAGCGTGCGCGGGCACGTAGTCAAGTACTTTCCCGGAGAAGAGGAGCGCTTTCTCTTTGCTGTAGAAGGGCCCCTGACTATCGTGGATTTGCTCTCGCAACTAAAGGTCGACCCATTGCTCATAATGATGGTGCATGTCAATGGGCGCAAAGAGCAAAAGTCGAGCTTGGTTCAGCCAGGGGATGAAGTGTTGTTTTTTAGCCCACCGGCTGGAGGATAAGTTCGCGCACCTGGCATACGACTGGGGTGTCTGAATTTCGTCTCAGTCGGCCAGGGCAAAAGGCTCTGCTAGTAAAGGGAGGAAAGCAAAGTGAAAAAACCGCAGATAGGCGTGAGCCAGGGTATTGTGTTTGGCCTTGGCATCGGCACCAGCTATGGTTTTTTGTCGGGGGCAATACTGCCTAGCATGGGGGCAGGTTTGCTTGTGGGCCTAGCGATTGGCTTGTTGTTCCCTGAAGGGCCTAAGAAATAGACTTGGCAATCACAGTAGCGAGGTGAGACATTGTCCTTGTCGAGGCGTATAATTAGCCTTAGAAAGGGCGGTGTCTCGATGCTTAAAAAGCCTGACTGGATCAGTGGTATCAGCCATGGATTAGGCGCGGTCTTATCAGTGGTGGGGCTAGCCCTGCTCACTCAATCTGCACTTGCCTATGGCAATGCATGGCACATCTTTTCGTTCTCCGTTTTTGGGGTCAGCCTGGTTCTCTTGTATGCGGCCTCTGCTTCCTACCATTTAATTCGCGCTCGCGAGCGGACAAACCTGTGGTTGCGTCGCATAGACCATATGATGGTGTTCGTCCTTATCGCCGGAACCTACACGCCTTTATGCCTAGTGGCCTTACGGGGAGCCTGGGGATGGACACTGCTGATCGCTGTCTGGTCCTTAAGTGTAGTGGGTATAGTGTTTAAAGTGGTGTGGCTACTTGCTCCGCGCTGGCTCTACACGGGGTTTTACTTGCTGCTCGGTTGGCTAATTGCCATCGCCGCCGGGCCTCTTTGGCGTGCTTTGCCCCCGTCAGCCTTGGGATGGCTAGGGCTGGGGGGTCTTTTCTATACCGTGGGAGCAATTTTTTACGGTCTAAAATGGCCCAAGCTCAGTCCACAGGTATTCGGATTTCACGAACTTTGGCATTTATTCGTGATGGCAGGTAGTTTCTCGCATTTTTGGGTTGTGTTCCGCTTCCTCTCGCATATGGGATAGCGTTTTCGTCGCGCCTTTTAAAAGTTACGATGGCGCTCTCTTGCGCCAATTCGTTACCTACGTTATAGTTATGCACTGTGAGGAAACCACATAAGCCAACCCGTGAGGCCAACCACGTAAACTCCCAATATGAAAGGATGTCGCTCGTGAAAAAGTCGGAAAATTATTTTCATTTCCTCCTCACCTCATTTGTCGCAGTAATCATCGTCAGCAATGTCATTTCGGGCAAATTGATCCAATTAGGACCTTTAACTTTGGCTGGAGCCACAATTTTTTACCCGGTGACTTTCCTCATCACCGATATTGTCGGTGAGATTTGGGGGAAGGAGAGAGGACTCAAGGTAATTCTCTGGGGATTTTACGGTAACCTGCTTTTACTCCTAGGCAATATTTTTATTATCTGGGCACCTGGTGCGGATGCTTTTGTGCATCAGGCCGCCTTTGAGACTGTGCTCGGAGCTTCGTCCCGTATAATTATCGCCAGCATGGTCGCCTACATGGTTAGCCAGTATCATGACGTGTGGGCTTTCGCCTTCTGGAAGTCTAAAACCGGGGGAAAGCACAAGTGGGTACGCAATAATTTGTCGACCATGACCTCGCAAATTTTGGACACTTTTATTTTTACGATGGTTGCCTTTTACGGCCTGATGCCGAATGAAGTTCTTTGGTCAATTGGGCTTACGCAGTACGGCGTAAAATTCGTCTTTGCCCTATTCGACACACCCTTCTTTTACTTGGCGACAGCGCATCTCGAAGGCATAGTGCGGCAGGAAGGCGTCGAGGTGCTTAGTTAAGCACTTGTTAACTCGCAGGGTTGACCCTAGCTAGGCTCGTCAAAGGTAAGTAACTACGGTTCGGGACAGGGGTGAGAAGGCCATATGGCTGTTCTGCTGATTGAGGGTGTGGTGGCTACTGGCAAGACCACACTGCTAACTGCGTTGCAACAAATGCCAGCTTGGCAGGAGCGTCCTACCAAGCTAGTGCTCTCAGAACACTATACCGAAAGAGTCCTTGAGTTAACTAAGCCTACGCTGGATTCGCGGCTGGCCCTCCTTAGTCGCCATGTCGACATATGTACAACCTTGCATGATATTTGGCGGGATTCACGCTTTAGCGACAATCATGGCCTCGCGCCCCTGGTGCTGTGTGAACGGTTTCATTTAACGCACGCGGCACAAGTAGGAACTCTTGCACCCTTTTCCGCACTCGAACAGCAGCTCTCTAACTGTGACGCACTGTTAGTGTTCTTGTACCACCCCCCGGAGCTGATACTCGAGCGGATTAAGGCCACAGAAGAGACCCGGAATGTCATGTGGCGGCGCTGGCTCCGGTCCCTGGGGAGCGACCAAGCTATGGTAAACTATTTCTTAGCTCTGCAAGAGCACTCCGCAAAATTCTACGCGGCAAGTAAGTTGCCAAAAATTTCTTTCGAGGCGCACTGCCTTCCTGTGTCGGCCATGGCCATGCAGTTAGCACAAATGTGGCGCGCGTAACTTTTTCTCCGGTAGGATGGTTGCAGTCTAAATAAGCAAACAGGGCTATTCCCCGTGCGGAGTAGCCCTGTTTGCTACAGTAAAGCTCAAGTTTTATCGTTTCAAGGCATATTTTTGTAATGTCCACACCATAGTTGGCACAGCGATGAGCTGTAAAACTAAGCCTGGCACTGCAGTGACGAGGCTTGCACCAAACACTTGCGCGAGTGGCACGCTCTGTAATCCCAGCAAGGGGAAGGCTGCCAAAGTGACCAAGCTAAAGGCGAAACGTCCAGCGATGAGAGTGAGCACTAGACTTGGCACGATATGTAGCTTGAGTCGCGTGTAAAGTATCCCTGCCAGCAGGCCAAAGGCAGCTAGCTCAATACTCATTTGCAGCGCTATAGGCATCGGGGCCATGGGTGGCATGCCGGTGAGCACAGAACTGAGTAGGGGGGTTGTGGCTCCGGCGATGACGCCAGACCAGGGGCCAAGCAGAAACCCAGCCAGGAGAACGGGAATGTGCATCGGCAAAAAGACTCGTCCCGTCCAGCCAAAAGCGTGGAACGCGATGGGTAGCACCACGCCGATTGCGATCATCAGCGCGGTTTTGAGGAGTACATGCAAATCAATCTTCACGACTTTTTACTGCTCCTTCCATATTCATATCCTTGGCAACTAGAGCTATTGTAACATGTTTGACAGTAAACTAGGCTACGTTTTTCTCTCCCTTGCGCCCCCTGTAGCGCCATGGTATCATTAAATCAATAATTTTAATTGAAGATTCATGGATGGGGACAAGTTCCGCGTGGCTGCACTACGCGTATGCCTCTCGTTCCTTTGGCGAGAGGTCTTTTTGTTTCTTTCTCTTAAGCTAGGTATAGGAGGTTGCAATATGTTTAAGAAAGTGCAAAGTAAGGTCGATTTTCCCAAGCTTGAAGAGAATATTTTGGAGTTTTGGCGTAAGGACGATGTCTTTCGTCAAACTCAGGCTCTGCGCGAGAACGGTCCTCGCTACGTCTTCTATGAAGGGCCGCCAACTGCTAATGGCAAGCCGCATATCGGGCATGCCATGCCGCGTTCCATGAAAGATCTCATTCCTCGTTACAAGACCATGGAAGGTTTCTATGTGCGCCGTAAAGCCGGTTGGGATACGCACGGTTTGCCGGTGGAGCTTGAGGTAGAAAAAAGGTTGGGGCTCAGCGGCAAACAAGATATCGAAAAATTCGGTGTCAAAGAATTTATCGAGGAGTGTCGCGCCAGCGTTTTCATTTATGAAAAAGAGTGGGCCAGAATGACCGAGCGTATGGGTTTTTGGCTAGAGTTAGACAACCCCTATGTCACTTACCATAATTCATATATTGAGTCGGTGTGGTGGTCACTCCGTCAAGCCTGGGATAAAGATCTTCTCTACAAGGGGTTCAAAGTACTGCCCTACTGTTCCCGTTGTGGCACTTCACTTTCTAGCCATGAAGTGGCACAGGGCTATGAGGAAACGGAAGACCCCTCGGTCTATGTACGCTTCCCAGTTGCCGGTGAGGACGACACCTCCTTCTTGGTCTGGACTACCACCCCTTGGACATTGCCGGCCAATGTGGCGCTCGCAGTAGGCGAAGACATTACTTATGCGGTCATCAGGCATGATGGCGCTAAGCTGATCTTGGCTGAGAAATGTCTAGGTGTTATAAACGGGGATTACGAAGTCCTTGAGACACGTCTAGGGAGTGAACTGGCAAGCACACGCTATATTGCTCCCTATACTCTGGCGAGCTTGGCAGGCGAGAATGTGCATTTTGTGCTAAGTGGCGACTTTGTCACCACCACGGATGGCACGGGTATAGTGCACATGGCACCGGCCTTTGGAGAGGATGACAATCGCCTTGCGCGGCTTCACAATTTGCCTACGCCGATACCCGTTGACGCTGCTGGCCGCTTTAAGCCCGAGGTGCCGGAATGGGCGGGGCAGTTTGTCAAAGACGCTGATCCCCACATCATTAAGTACCTGAAAGACAAAGGTAGCCTCTACAAGTCGGAAAAATATGTGCACAACTATCCCTTCTGTTGGCGCTGCGACACCCCCTTACTTTACTACGCCCGCAGCTCTTGGTTTATCCGTATGACTGCCATTAAAGAGAGGGTGCTAGCACACAATCAGACCATTAACTGGTACCCCGAACACATTAAAGGCGGTCGTTTCGGCAATTTCTTAGACAATTTGGTGGATTGGGCCGTTAGCCGCGAGCGCTACTGGGGGACCCCCCTGCCGATTTGGCAATGTGAATGTGGGCATCAACACTGTGTAGGCAGCATTGCCGATTTGACGGAGCGGGCCATAAACCTACCTCCTGATTTGGACCTACACCGACCATACATTGACGAAGTCTTGCTTTCTTGCGAAAAGTGCGGCGGTACCATGCGGCGCGTGAGCGAAGTGCTTGATTGCTGGTATGATTCCGGCAGCATGCCTTTTGCGCAATGGCACTACCCATTTGAAAACAAGGAGCTGTTCGAGGCATCCTTTCCTGCTGACTACATTTGCGAAGCTATTGATCAGACTAGAGGTTGGTTCTACACTTTGCTCGCCGTATCATCCTTCACTTTTGACCAAGCCCCCTACAAGAATGTGGTGGTTACTGAACTTGGGCTTGACGAGCAAGGGCGAAAAATGAGCAAATCTAAGGGGAATGTTTTCGACCCGTGGAAGGCCTTTGACACCATAGGTGCCGACGGCCTGCGTTGGTTTATTTACACTGTCAATCCGCCCTGGTACACAAAGCGTTTTTCGCTCGAAAGCATGCAAGAATGGCAGCGCCGCGTCATGGGAACCTTGTGGAATGTCTACTCTTTCTTTGTGCTCTATGCCAATATTGATGATTTTGACCCCACAAAATTCACCGTGCCCCCCGCTGAACGCCCTCTCATTGATCGATGGCTACTGTCGCGCCTAAACACGACCATTCGCGATGTACGCTCGGCACTTGATGTCTTTAATAGCATGACGGCCACGCGCGCCATCGATGAGTTCATTGATGAGCTCAGTAATTGGTATGTTCGCCGCAATCGGCGTCGCTTCTGGAAAGGCGCCATGGATCAAGATAAGATTGCTGCCTACCTCACTCTCTATGAGGCCCTCACCACATTGACAGCCCTCATGGCCCCGTTTACGCCCTTCCTCACAGAGGAGCTTTACCAAAATCTAGTTCGTTCAGTCGATCATGCCGCCAGGCTCAGTGTACATATGCAAGATTATCCCGCGGTCGATAAATCTCTCATCGATGAAGATTTGCAGAGCGAGATGATTATAGCGCGTGACATCGTCTACCTCGGCCGTGCCGTGCGCAGCAAGAGTGGTGTCAAAGTGCGACAGCCAGCCTCTGCCCTTTACTTTGTGATGCCGCGGGCAACTCTCCTGCGCGAGGAGCTCATTGATCTTATAAAGGATGAGCTGAATGTGAAAGAGGTTTCACCCGCCAGTGACACTACGCGATTCGTAAGTTATAGCGCCAAGCCTAATTTCAAGCTTCTCGGGCGTCGCTTTGGCAAAGAAGTGCAGACTCTTGCCACCGTACTAACCACTGTGCCGGAAAATGTCTTGGCCCAGGCGGTGCTTAGTGAGCAGCCCCTCGCGGTGGAACTGGCTGGAGTACCCATCAAGCTCGAGTTAAGCGAGTTAGATTTACGCGTGCAAGAAAGAGAGGGTTTCTCTGCCGAGTCTAGTAGCGGTTTGACCGTCATTATGGATTTGCATTTAACGCCAGAACTAGTGGCCGAAGGGCATGTCCGCGAGGTCATCAGCAAGCTACAGTCCATGCGCAAAGAGGCCGGGTTTGAAGTCGAAGATAAGATTTTCGTCTACTATGAGGGCGAACATATTCTTGAGGAGGCCATTGCTCTGCATCGGCAGTTAATTCTTGATGAAGTTTTGGCGGTGGAGTTAACCAAGTGCCAAAACAGCGATAGCTTCGTGCAGGAATGGGATATCAATGGGCACCACATCACCCTTGGGGTCAAGAGAGTCTAATTTCACAACGTAGTCTATGCGAGGTGATTCTAATGCGGTTGTTGCATACTTCAGACTGGCATCTCGGCCGCACGCTCGAAGGCCGAAGCCGCTATCCTGAGCAGGTACAGTTCGTCAATGAGATAGTAGGCATCGCCGAAGAAGAGGGTGTGCACTTAGTTGTCATTGCCGGCGACGTATTCGACACCTACCACCCCTCGGCTGAGGCCCAAGAGCTATACTGTCGCGCCTTAGAGCGGCTGTCGGGAGAGGGCAAGCGGTGTGTAGTTGTCGTAGCGGGTAATCATGACAGCCCAGAGCGTCTTAGTGCTGTACGCCCCTTAGCAGAGAGCCACGGAATACTGATTGCGGGCCGACCACAGGAGATTCTTGCGGCTAACAGTTCTGGGCAGGGCCCTAGAATAGTGCAATCCGGACCCGGAATTGTCGAGGTAGCCTGGCCGGAATTACCCTATACGGTGGTTGTCTCGCACTTGCCCTACCCGTCGGAATCTCGCCTCGGGCAACTACTCAGCCCCGCCCTCGAAGAGGGCCACTTGCGCAAAGCCTATGCCGACATGGTGATCGGTCTACTCGACAGTCAGGCGAGTGCCTTTCGCGCCGACACTGTCAACATTGTCGTGTCCCATCTGTTGGCTCTCGGCGGACTAACAAGTGATTCTGAACGCGCGATTGACATTGGTGGCGCTAGCGCGGTGGACTACAAGCGTTTTCCGCCCAAAGCGCAGTACATTGCCCTGGGACACCTGCATCGTCCCCAGCAAATGACAAGCACCGGTCCTAAGACTTATTACTCTGGTTCGCCTCTTTCGTACAGCTTTTCGGAGGCTCTTCAAACAAAAGTTGTGCACTTGGTCGATATCGTGCCGGGAGGGGAAGCAGAGGTAAAGAGTGTAAATTTGACTGCGGGCATTCCCCTCGAACGCTGGCGTTGCCTGCTGGGTGTGGATGAAGCATTGCGTCGCTTGGAGGATCTCGGTGGCCGACCCCGGTGGCTAGAGCTTGAGGTGCATACCGAGCGGTACCTCACGCAGTCCGAATTGTCAGCTCTGCGACAGGCGCATAGTGGGCTGTTACAGGTGCGCTGCATTGTGCCCTTGGGCGAGGGCGTCGCTCCCGGCACGGCCTTATCTGAGATGTCTGTGGAGGAAGTATTTATCCGTTTCTACAAACATCGCAAGGCCGGCGTAGCACCTAAGGACGAGTTGGTCGCGCTCTTTACCTCACTGGCTCACCAAGTGGCCGTACAGGCGGAAGGGGAAGGGAATCGATCATGAGGCCGCTTAAGCTTTCATTTTATGGGCTCAACAGTTTTAAAGAGGAACAAGAGATAGATTTTTCTGCGCTCGGCGCGGGCAATGTCTTTGGCATCTTTGGTCCCACGGGCAGCGGAAAATCGACCATTATTGACGCCATTACCCTGGCCCTCTACGGCAAAGTTGAGCGTGCTCCCGACAAGATACGTGGCATTGTGAATAAGAGCATGACTGAGGCTATGGCAAGTTTTGACTTTAGTATTGGCGTAGGGGCTTTGGCTACGGTTTATCGGGTGGAACGCAAGTATGTGAGCAAAGATGACTCAATTTCCTGCCGCTTGGCGAGAATATCTGAGATAACACCGACAGGGAATAAAGTTCTCGCTGACAAAGTGTCCCATGTTGATGAGCAAGTTGTGGACATACTAGGGCTAACGGTTGATGATTTCACGCGCGCGGTAGTACTGCCCCAAGGCAAGTTTGCCGAGTTCTTGGGCCTAAAAGGCAAAGAGCGCCGCGAGATGCTCGAACGGATTTTTAATCTCACCTGCTATGGCGAAAAGCTGCTCTCTGTGGCGAACAATCGTGCCAAAGAGGTTGAGGCGCAGGTTATGACTATCCAAGGTGAGCAGCAGGGCTTAGGCAACGCTTCGCGCGAAGTTCTAGTCTCGGCCGAGGAAGATGTAGTTGCGGCCGAGGCGATTTTTGCCTCCGCCTTAGAAGCACTAATCGCCAGTAACAAGGCTTGGTCTGAAGCTAAAGAAGTAAGAGAGCTGCAAGAGAAAATTGAGCTAGGCATGGAGCGGAAGGCCGCGCTCGATGCCTCATCCGTGCGCCTAGCAGAATTGCAGGCGAGGATGGATCACTTGGCCGCAGCCGATGTGGTGTGGCCGCATGCAGTCGCTCTAGACGATGCAACCGAGACACAAAGGGCCGCGTTCGAGCGTCAGAGCGCCGGGGTGCAAGTGCTTGAGGGAGCCGAAGCGCTATTGGCTTCTTCCCGAGTAGCTTTGTCCGCAGCCAAGGCGGCCAGACAAGACGAGGAACCTCGTATCTTGTTGCGTCAGCATGACTTGAAGAGGGCTATTGCGCTTTCTGAAGAGAGTCAGGGGCTTCAGGCAGCGGTCACTACGGAAAGAGCCCTATACGGCGAGGCCGTAACTCGTTTAGAAGCGGCAAAACAGGAGCTTACAGCCATTCTGCAAAGAGAGAAAAAATCGCAAGAAACAGAAGTGGCTTTGCGCCAAGAACTTGCCGGGACGGTGGTCTTGCCTGAAGAACGCCACGCACTAGAAGAGGCAACACGGCATGAAATAACTTGGCTAACTCTTGAGCGCCAGCTAGCTGAGCGGCGAACAGAGGAGCAAAGTAGGCGTGGCAGCTTGGATACGGCTAAAGGCACCCTCAATCAGGCGCGAGAGAGTGTCACCACCCTAAAGCTAGAGCATACCGCGGCCAATATGGAGCTTGACGACCTAATGTCGCGCCACCTGCCTGAGGTGGGCGCGGGCGAGCAAGAGCTACAGAACAGTTATCGACTATCGTTGCAAGACCTAAAGTATAAGTCGGACCAAGCAGCGCGCATCGTTGTAAAACAAGAGAGTCTCAGGCATAAGAGAAACGAAGCCGAAAAACAGCTATGCGCTACGCAGGACAAAGCTTCGCGCTTAGAGGATAGATTGGCCTCGTTACGCGCCTTACTGGCGGAAAACGAAGCCAAGTATAAGGCAGCCAAAGAGGCCTGCCTGATTGGCGAACTCGCCGCACAGGTCTCCCCGGGAGAAAAATGCCCCGTGTGTGGCTCACGGTCCCATCCCGAGCTGGGCAGTCGCTTGCCACCGCCTAACTTGGAGCATTTTGCCGCCGCCATCACGGAGTCTACGACTCTATGGCAAAAGGCCATCGCCGAACAGGCAGCAATCGTGGCCAGTGCCGAGGTTGTAAGCAGTGGGTTAGCTGCTCTGCAGCACCAGGACGAAGAATTAGCGGTAGAAGGCAAGGCTGTGGCAGAAGAGATAGTCAAGGTTAAGGGTGCGTTCCCAGCCGTGTGGAATGCCCTCAGTCTGGCAGATATCGAGCAGAATGTCCTCTTGCTGGCCAAAGATATGGAATTGCGCGCTGAGCGGCGTCAACTGTGGCAGTGTGCCCTCGACAAAGGGCGCCAAGCCGAACGAGTTTTGGCAGACAAATTAGCCCGCAGCAGAGAAGCTCACGCCGTGGCCGAGCAGCATGTCGCCAGTCTAGAGGCCGAGTTTAACTACTTAGTAGCCAAAGTGATGGCTGTCGCGAGCGACGAAGCGCAGGCGAAGGCTATATTGCAAGAATGCTTACTGCAGCACCAAATTACCGACCTCAAGCTGCAGAAAGAACTATTACAGAATAAAGATCGCAAGCAAAAAGAGTTAAATGATACCATGAAGCAGCTTGAGACCAAGCTCTCTGAATTGCAAATGGCGCGCCAAGCAGCAGAGAAAGTAGTGACAATCGCACAGGACGCAGTATCGGCACTTCTCTTTAAGGTGCAGGGGCTACAAGAACGCGAGAGCAAACTCGCGCAAGAAGTACAGTCCCTAGTCGGCGATGCCGACCCCTCGGTAGAGTCGTTGGTGGCGGAGGCCTCTCTGCGGGCCCTCCGCGAGGAAGAGAGACAGTGCGAAGAAAAACACGTTCGTGTCCTCGGCGTAGTAGAGCAGGCCAAAAACGAGCTGTCTAGCGGGACGGAGGCTTTACGCATTGCCGATTTCGCGCTCGACAAAGCCAGAGGACAGTTCGCCGCAGCCATGCAGAATTCTCCCTTTGCTTCACGCCTAGCCTTGCAGCAGGCCCGTGAAGGAGCAAGCTTCCGCGAGGCCTGGGCAGACGAAATTAGCCGCTACCATGAGCAGCAGATGCTCCTCGCTAGTGACCTCGCCTCCTGGCATAAGTCGCTATCCGGCCGTGCCCTCAGTGCCATAGCCTGGCAGACAATCGAAACCACCTATCTCGAGGCGGAATTAGCCCGTGACGAGGCGATGCGGCAACTTGGCCAAGCCGAGGCCAAACTTGGCGATATCAAGGCGCGCCACGCGAGGTATGTGGCCCTTGCGCAGCGTCTGCAGGTGCACACTAAGGAACGCGATCTCATGGCGGAGTTAGTAACACTACTGCGTGGCAATGCACTAGTCGAGTTTATGGCTGGGGAACATTTGCACACTGTCACGGCGGCAGCCACCGAGTGGTTGCGCACCTTGTCGTCGCATCGCTATGCTCTCGAAGTCGACCCAGAAGGCGGGTTCTTGATTCGCGACGATGGTCAAGGGGGCATGAAACGCCCCGTGCACACCCTTTCGGGAGGAGAGACCTTTATTACTTCCCTCGCTCTTGCCCTCGCCTTGTCCATGCAGATACAGCTGCGGGGGAGATTCCCCTTGGAGTTTTTCTTTCTAGACGAGGGCTTTGGCACGCTAGACAGCGAGTTGTTAGAAACAGTAATGTGCTGCCTTGAGCGTATGCAAGGGCAGAATCTTTCTATTGGCATTATAAGCCATGTGCGAGAGTTAGTGGAGCGCATTCCCCGCAAAATAATAGTAACCCCCGCCCAACTAGGGGGCAGGGGCTCACTGGTAAGTATTATTTAGGGTTAAGTGCAGTGCGCTTCACTCTCTGACCTCGCAGCAGAACAAGTCAGGGGTGCTTAAGTAGCGTTCGCCACCGTCAGGCAGCAGTGTGACGATGATGCTCCCCGCGGGGAGCTGTTTTGCCACTTCGATAGCCGCACAGACATTAGTACCAGAAGAAATGCCGGCGAACAAGCCCTCCTCCCGCGCTAAACGTCGCGCCATTTCGTAGGCGTCGGCACAAGTCACCGTCACCACTGCGTCGTAGAGTTCGGTGTCGAGGATGGCGGGGATAAAACCATCGCCAATACCTTGTTGCTTATGGCTTAAAATGACCCCACCGGAGAGGATAGCGGCATCACGCGGCTCAACAGCGACGATTTTGATGCCGGGGTACTCCTCCTTGAGACGGAGGCCAGCGCCAGTTATCGTTCCGCCGGTACCGATGGCGGCGACAAAGGCATCTGGGACGAGTGGGCCTAACTGGGTAATTATTTCCGCTGCGGTTGCGCCATAATGAATGGCAGGGTTGGCAGGGTTGATAAACTGCCCAGCCAAGACGTAGCGCGGGTCCTGTTGCAACAATGCGGTGACACAAGCTTCTGCCATGGCAAAAGTCTCCGTAATGTCCTTGCCAACGGGGGTGAGAATTATTTTGGCGCCATAACTCGCCACGATGTGCCGGCGTTCCTCACTCATGCAACTTGGCATGACGATGGTGCATTGGTAGCCCTTGACAGCTGCCACCAAGGCCAGCCCGATACCCTGATTGCCGGAGGTGAACTCAATGATATTGGAGTCTGGTTTAAGCAGTCCACGCCGCTCAAGGTCTTCGATCATGCTAAGTGCGGTACGCGCCTTAACACTGCCACCGGGGTTTTGACCTTCAACCTTGACTAAGATGGTGCGGTCGAGATTCGCTGTTACCTTGTTCAGTCGTACCAAGGGGGTGTTGCCGATCGCGTCTAAGATAGTCTGCGAAATTGCCATCATTAACCTCCATGTCGCCATGCTTATTGATCTTCTATGCTGTTTCGACATCATTTCGTAATGTCCTGCTTGTTGACTCTCGCTAGGTGAGGTGATAGTATTCATAGCAATAGCTGTGAAGGGGAATGTAGGTCTCTCGTGCTTAGAGAGCTGGCGGTAGGTGCAAGCCAGTGCGCGGTAGAATTACCACCCACCCCGGAGCTGCAGGTGTTGAGCCTTGCCGTTGTCCCGCGTTAAGGGAGCTTGAGTGGGTCACATTGTGGCCAATCAGGGTGGTACCACGGGTGTTTGCCCGTCCCTATATAGGGGCGGGTTTTTGTGTTTTTTCGCCCGTAGCCGCGTAATGACTACTAAGGAGGTATGAATTATGTCAGAAAACAAACTCACCTCGCAGGCCACTGACTTTTCCGCTTGGTACATCGAGGCTATCCAGAAGGCGGATCTCATGGACTACGCTCCTGTGCGCGGATGCATCATTTTTAAGCCAGAGGGTTATGAGCTCTGGGAGCGTATCCAGGCCGGGCTTGACCAACGCTTCAAGGCCACGGGGCACCGCAATGCCTACTTTCCCATGCTCATTCCTGAGAGTTTTTTGCAAAAAGAAAAAGAGCATGTCGAAGGTTTTAATCCTGAGATGCCATGGGTAACCGAAGCGGGTGGGGAGAAGCTCGAAGAAAGGTTAGCCCTGCGCCCCACATCAGAAACAATGATCGGCCACATGTATAGCCGCTGGATTCAAAGCTACAGGGATTTGCCTGTGTTGTTAAATCAATGGGCTAATGTCTTTCGTTGGGAAAAGCGCACCCTGCCTTTTCTTCGCACATCAGAATTTCTTTGGCAAGAAGGACATACCGCCCACGCCGACGAAGTTGAAGCGCGAGAAGAAACCATGCGCATGCTTGAGACTTACGCCGAGTTCGCCGCGAACGAGATGGCCATTCCCATGTGGACAGGACAAAAGACCCCATCCGAGCGTTTTGCCGGTGCGGTTGACACTTATTCTATCGAGGGCATGATGAAGGACGGCAAAGCCCTACAGGCAGGTACCTCTCACTTCCTCGGCCAAAACTTTGCCAAAGCATTTGATATCGAATTCTTAGATCGCGACAATGTGCGCAAGCATGTTTATACCACGTCGTGGGGTGTCTCTACGCGTTTGATCGGTGCACTTGTCATGGTGCATGGCGACGACAAGGGCATAGCCTTGCCCCCTAAGTTAGCGCCCACGCAAGTCATTATGATTCCCATTGGTCCCCCTAAGTTGCGCGCCAAGGTAATGGAGAAATTTTCTCTCGTCCACCAGGAGCTGAAGGCCGCCAACATTCGGGTGCGTACCGATGAGAGAGAAGAAACACCAGGCTGGAAGTTCAACGAGTGGGAAATGCGTGGGGTACCCCTGCGCTTAGAGCTTGGGCCCCGTGACGTTGACAGCAACCAGTGCGTCTTGGTCCGCCGCGATACGGGCGAAAAAATGAGCGTGAGCCTTCAAGGCTTGTCCGATACCGTGCAAGACTTGCTCACCGCCATTCAGGCCAGTATGTATGAAAGGGCCTGCGAGTTTCGTAGTCTTCACAGTCATCTTCACATTGACACCTTGGAGCAGTTAAAGGCGCATATTGCCGAGGCCGAAGCTAGCAATCGTTTGGCAGGCTGGGTTCTCGGTGGGTGGTGTGGTGATGATGACTGCGAGGGACGCGTGCGTGAAGAAACCAAGTTCACTTCGCGTAACATCCCCTTTGCACCACCCCTTCACAAAGAAAAGTGTCTTGCCTGCGGCGAAAACGCCACCCACAGTGTGTGGATGGCGCGAGCGTACTAAGTGGTTTATAGGCTAGAGTGGTAACAACATATGGTTAGGAGGTCGTTGCCCCGATGGGTTGCTTGCGTGCCATTATATTGTGGCCACTTAGGTTCTTCTAAGCATAGTCAGCCAGACGCCAAAGATGATGAGCGCGCCTCCTGCCAGCATGGCCATAGTCAGGCGCTCTCCGAGGAGTAAGGCAGCCCAAGTGATGCCAAAAATGGGTATTAAAAAGAGTGTCACTGCGGCTTGTGAGGCTTGCACGCGCTCGAGGAGGTAGAAGTACGCGACTACGGCGATTGAAGTCGGGACAATACTCAAGTAGGCCAGAACGACTAGGTGCGTCATTGTCAAGTGTGCAAGCGATGGCCAGCCCTCTAATACTATGGCCGTAAAGATAAGCATCACAGCCCCTATCGTGGTGGCCCAGGCCACCACGATAGGGGGTTTTTCAGTTCGTAGGA
>Ga0209413_1000026_pt1 | contig 27100 bp, 24 predicted proteins | sample JTO22cmmetaG_FD_184157 | JGI IMG/M metagenome (GOLD analysis project Ga0209413, IMG submission 184157) | Freshwater bacterial and archeal communities from Indian Creek, Illinois, USA - JTO22cm metaG (SPAdes) (version 3) | ecosystem: Environmental > Aquatic > Freshwater > Unclassified ...
TGGCCAGCGTGTCGGCGATCTACGGCATCGGCCAGCCCGAGAGCTACCACCGCATGATCATGACGCTGCGCGTGGGCGACCGCTTGGGCCAGCGCGACGCCATCGCGCAGCTGGTGCGCATGCAGTATGAGCGTAACGAGCAGGATTTTGCTCGCGGCCTGTTTCGGGTGCGCGGCGACACCATCGACGTCTTTCCGGCCGAGCACTCGGAGCTGGCGCTGCGCATCGAGCTGTTTGACGACGAAGTCGAAGCGCTGCAACTGTTTGACCCGCTCACCGGGCGCATCCGCCAGCGCATCCCGCGCTTTACGGTTTACCCCAGCAGCCACTACGTGACGCCGCGCGAGCAGGTGTTGGCGGCGGTCGAGGCCATTAAGCTCGAGCTGGCGCAGCGCCTGCCCGAGCTGGTGGCGGCGGGCAAGCTGGTCGAGGCCCAGCGGCTGGAGCAGCGCACGCGCTTCGACCTCGAGATGCTGGTCGAGGTTGGCCACTGCAAGGGCATTGAAAACTACTCACGCCACCTCTCGGGCGCGGCGCCGGGCGAGCCGCCCGCGACCCTGATCGACTACCTGCCGCCCGATGCACTCATGTTCCTCGACGAGAGCCACGTGATGATCGGCCAGCTCGGCGGCATGTACCACGGCGACCGCTCGCGCAAGCAGACGCTGGTGGAGTACGGCTTCAGGCTGCCCAGCGCGCTCGACAACCGGCCGCTCAAGTTCGACGAGTTCCAGGCCCGCATGCGCCAGTGCGTGTTCGTTTCGGCCACCCCCGCTGATTTTGAGCGCCAGCACGCCAGCAGCGTGGTCGAGCAGGTGGTGCGCCCCACCGGCTTGGTGGACCCCGTGCTCGAGGTGCGCCCAGCCACGCATCAGGTCGATGACGTGCTGCAAGAAATCCGCCTGCGCGTGCAGCGCAGTGAGCGCGTGCTCATCACCGTGCTCACCAAGCGCATGGCCGAGCAGCTCACCGAATACCTGGGCGAAAACGGCGTGCGCGTGCGCTACCTGCACTCCGACATCGACACTGTGGAGCGGGTCGAGATCATCCGCGACTTGCGCTTGGGCACGTTCGACGTGCTGGTGGGCATCAACCTGCTGCGCGAGGGGCTGGACATCCCGGAAGTGAGCCTGGTGGCGATTTTGGACGCCGATAAAGAGGGCTTTTTGCGCTCCGAGCGCAGCCTGATCCAGACCATCGGCCGCGCCGCGCGCCACCTCAACGGCATGGCGATCCTGTACGCCGACCGCGTCACCGACTCGATGCGCCGCGCCCTCGACGAAACCGAACGCCGCCGCCACAAGCAGCTGGCTTTCAACGCCGTGCACGGCATCACGCCGGTGGGGGTGGTCAAGCGCATCAAAGATTTGATCGACGGTGTGCAGAGCGACAAAGCCAGCGAGCAGGCGCAGCGCACCGAGCTGGCGCGGGTGCAGCAGGCCGAGATCGAAGACATGAGCGCCAAAGACTTGGCGCGCGAGCTCAAGCGGCTGGAAAAGCTGATGCTCGAGCACGCGCGCAAGCTCGAGTTCGAGCAGGCGGCGCAAGCGCGCGACCGGCTGGCGCAGCTCAAAGACCGGGTGTTGGGCGCGCACGGCGTGCAGTAGCCACTCCCCTGTTTTGGGGAGTGGGGGGGTCCGGCATGGCCCACAATCGCCGCATGCCCAGCAGCACGCGCATTTACCTGATCGAAGACGACCGCACCGTGTTGCAGTTCGTCCATCACGCCTTGGCGCTGCGGCCCGACTGGCGCTTGGTCGGGCATTCCGCCACCTACTCCCACGCTCGCATCATGGCCCCCAACAGCTTGGCCGATGTCTATCTGGTTGATCTGGGTCTGCCCGATGGCCGCGGCGAAGACATGCTGCGTCTGCTTTCACTCACCAAGCCCGAGGCCGAGCTGCTGGTGTTCACCGTGTTCGGGGACGAGTCGCGCCTCGTGCACGCCCTGCAATCGGGGGCCACCGGCTACGTGCTCAAGGGCTGCAACGACGCCGAACTGATCGAGGCCATCGAACAGATCTGCGCCGGCGGCGCCCCGATTTCGCCGCTGCTGGCACGCCTGTTGCTCAAGCAGTTGCGCAACAACGCGCCAGCCCAGGTGGCGGACAGCGTCGCTGCGGCCCCGGCGCTGTCGGAGCGCGAATCCGAGGTGCTCAAGCTGGTGGCCCAAGGCTACGTGAACAAGGAGATCGCCAGCCGGCTCGGCATCGGCACCGCCACCGTGAGCACGCACATCAAAAACCTGTACCGCAAGCTGGCGGTGCACACCCGCGTGCAAGTGGTGCGCGCGGCACAGGATCGGGGTTTGTTGTGAGGGCTTTGCCTCCTGCGCCGCCACCGCCCGGGCAGAGCGCCAAGCGGGTGCCGCATTACCTCTGGGTGGGGCTGCTGCTGCTCGGTTTGCTGTGGGCGCTGCACAGCGTGTCAATGCCGGCGGGGCTCGAAAACGCCGTGACCTTGCGCGAGGCGCAAGCGAGCCTGCCGCAGCACCCGCAGCAGCCGCCGCAGCGGGTGAGCCTGCCCCACATTCTGGACGATCAGCCTGCCGCTTGGTCGGGCTGGGTGGATTACCGGCTCGATTGGCCGGCAGCCCTGCACTACGACGACCCCGCCCAAACCCGGTTGGCGCTGCTGTTGCCGCGCGTCGGCACCCGCTTTCGGGTGCTGCTCAACGGCCACGAGATCTACCAGGTCGGCTGGTACGCTGCGCCCGAGCGCAACATCCTGAGCGCCTGGTTCCCCTACCTGGTGAGCCTGCCCCCGGGGCTGCTGCAGCCGCAGCCACAGCAAAACCAGATACACATCCAGGTGCAGGGCCAGTTGCTCGAGCGCAGCGGTTTGTGGCCGTTGCAGATCGGCTACCACGGCAGCCTGTTCGAGCGCCACCAGGTGCTCGAAGTCTGGCAGGTCAAAGGCACTTGGATGATGCTCATCAGCTCGCTGCTGATGGGCTTGCTCTCGCTGCACCTGTGGCGCACCTTGAACGAGCGCCTGTTCTTGCTCATGGCGGTGGCGGCGCTGGCGCATTCGGTGCGCTTGGCCCTGTCGGTTTCGCTCGAGCCGCCCTTGAGCTTTGGTTGGTACTTTTATCTGCACCGCCTGGCCTTCACGTGGTACGTGGGGTTTTTCTTGTTGTTCGTGGCCGAGCTGCTGGCTTTTCGGGACCGCCTGGTGCACGGGTTGGCCTGGTTTTTGATCGGCGTGGGTCCGTTCTGGCTGGCCTGGACGCTGCACACACAAGACTACGATTTGTATCGGATCTGGGCCGGTGCCATGGCCGTCTGCGGGGCGCTGTCGTTGCTGAGCCTGCTGTTCAGGTCGCTCCAACGCGGCGCGCTGGAATCCGATCAGATTTTGGTGCTGCTGGTGGCGTCTTTTACGCTGGCCACCGGCGTGCGCGATTTTTTGGTGGTGCAGCTCAACTTCCCCGGCGACGCCGATTTGCGCTGGACTTCGCTGGGCAGCCTGGCCTTGCTTTTTACCCTCAGCTGGGTGCTGACGCAGCGCGCCACCGCATCCACGCGCGAGGTGCGCCGGCTGAATCAGTCATTGGCCGGGATTTTGGCCAAGCGCGAAGCCGAGCTGCGCCAGGCTTTCGACCAGTTGCGCGCCTCCGAGCAGCAACGCGCCATCGAGGGTGAGCGCCGGCGCCTGATGCGCGACATGCACGATGGCCTAGGCAGCCAACTGGTGCAGACGCTCAACATGGTGCGCAGCCAGAAACACACGCTGGACGCGGGCTCGGTCGAATCCATGATCCACCACGCGCTCGAAGAGCTGCGGCTGATGCTCGATTCGCTCGAGCCCATGGAGGGCGACCTGGCCACCATTTTGGGCACCTTCCGCCAGCGCATCGAGCCGGCGCTGGTGGCCGCCGGGATCGAGCTCGATTGGCAGGTGCAGGACGTGCCGGCCCTGTCCAGCCTCGATGCGCAGGGCGTGATGCACCTGTTTCGCTGCATGCAAGAGATTTTTGCCAATGTGGTCAAACACGCCCAAGCGCGACGCGTGTGCGTGCGCACGCGCAGCGACGCAGCGCATGTGTACCTGACGGTGACCGACGACGGCTTGGGCATGCAGCGCCCTCACACCAAGCCCCAAGCCCAGCGGGGTTTGGGCAATCTGCGCGCCCGCGCGGGCAAGCTCGGGGCCCAAGTGCGTTTTTTCGATGCCCACCCAGGAACCGGGATCGAATTTGCCTTTCCAATCCATCGCACCTTCACGCCGGAGGCGGGCGACACCGTGCCCTCGGTCGAGTAACTAGCCCCAATCCCTTGCGCATCGCAAGACCAAGCAAAAGACTCGGATATTGGGTATACTTCGGGTTAACGATCGGTTGTCGATGCGGTTGTTGATGCTTTTGGGCACACCGGTTCTCACACTCCGCAAGGGGTGACGAACGCTGAACCTGCAGGTCTGATCGCCGGCCACGAGAGGGTGTACTCAACCAAACGCCAAGGAAAGCACCATGCGCCTCACCACCAAAGGGCGGTTCGCCGTCACCGCCATGATCGACTTGGCCCTGCGCCAAGCCGGTGGCCCCGTCACGCTGGCGGCCATCAGCCAGCGCCAGCAGATTTCGCTTTCGTACCTCGAGCAGTTGTTTGGCAAGCTGCGCCGGCACGATCTGGTCGAATCCACCCGCGGCCCTGGGGGCGGTTACACGCTCGGGCGCAAGGCCAGCGACATCACCGTGGCCGATATCATCGTCTCGGTCGATGAACCGATCGACGCCACCCAGTGCGCCGGCAAAGAAAACTGCCACGGCGAGGGCGAGCGCTGCATGACGCACGAGCTGTGGGCGGCGCTGAATGCGAAAATGGTGGACTTTCTGGATTCGGTTACCTTGCAAAAACTGGTCGATGAGCAGCTCGCCAAGGGCATGGTGATCGAGGCCACGCCCTCGCTCAAGCGCGCCATTTCGAGCGCGCCGGTGCTCAAGCCCATCCGCGTCAACGCCCCCAACTCGGTTTTTGCACTGGGTACGGCAGCAGGAAAATAAACATGACCCCGCACTTCCCCATCTACCTCGACTACAGCGCCACCAACCCCTGCGACCCACGGGTGGTGGACCTGATGGTGCCGTGGCTCTACGAGCACTTTGGCAACCCGGCCTCACGCAGCCACGCCTGGGGCTGGGAGGCCGAACGCGCGGTGGAGCAGGCGCGCGAGCAGGTGGCGTCACTCATCGGCGCCGACCCGCGCGAAATCGTCTGGACCAGCGGCGCCACCGAATCCAACAACCTCGCGCTCAAGGGCGCGGCCCACTTTTACCGCGACAAGGGCCGGCACCTGGTCACCGTCAAGACCGAGCACAAGGCCGTGCTCGACACCTGCCGCCAGCTCGAGCGCGAAGGCTTTGAAGTCAGCTACCTCGACGTGCAGCCCGATGGCTTGCTCGACCTCGACGCCTTCGCCGCCGCGCTGCGCCCCGACACCGTGCTGGCCTCGGTGATGTACGTCAACAACGAGATCGGGGTGGTGCAAGACATCGCCGCCATCGGCGCCCTGTGCCGCGAGCGCGGCGTGCTGCTGCACGTGGATGCGGCGCAGGCCACCGGCCGGGTCGAGGTGAACCTGCAGCAGTTGCCGGTCGATCTGATGAGCCTGACGGCGCACAAAACCTACGGCCCCAAAGGCGTGGGCGCGCTCTATGTGCGGCGCAAGCCGCGCGTGCGCCTCGAGGCGCAGATGCACGGCGGCGGGCACGAGCGCGGCATGCGCTCGGGCACCTTGCCCACGCACCAGATCGTCGGCATGGGCGCGGCCTACGCCTTGGCGCAAGCCGAAATGGCAACCGAGCTGCCGCGCATCCGCGCCTTGCACCAGCGCCTGCTCGATGGCTTGTCGGGCATCGAGCAGGTGTATATCAACGGCCACCCGACCCAGCGCGTGCCGCACAACCTGAACATGAGCTTCAACTACGTCGAGGGCGAATCGCTGATCATGGGCATCAAGGGGCTGGCGGTGTCCAGCGGCTCGGCCTGCACCTCGGCCAGCCTCGAGCCCAGCTACGTGCTGCGTGCCCTGGGCCGCTCCGACGAACTGGCCCACAGCAGCCTGCGCATGACCATCGGGCGCTGGACCACCGAGGCCGAGATCGACTACGCTGTGCAGACCATCCGCGACAACGTGGCCAAGCTGCGCGAGCTCTCGCCGCTGTGGGAGATGTACCAGGACGGCGTCGATCTGTCCACCATCCAGTGGGCCGCGCACTAGCAGCACCCCGCGGCAAATCGTCTCATTTGACAGGAGTACACCATGGCATACAGCGACAAGGTCATCGACCACTACGAGCACCCGCGCAATGTGGGCGGCTTTGACAAGGGCGACGACACGGTCGGCACCGGCATGGTCGGGGCCCCGGCCTGCGGCGACGTGATGAAGCTGCAGATCAAGGTCAACCCGGCCACCGGCCTGATCGAGGACGCGCGCTTCAAAACCTACGGCTGCGGCTCGGCCATCGCCTCGAGCTCGCTCATCACCGAATGGGTCAAGGGCAAATCGCTCGAGCAGGCGACACAGATCAAAAACAGCCAGATCGCCGAAGAGCTGGCGCTGCCACCGGTGAAAATCCACTGCTCCATTCTGGCCGAAGACGCCATCAAGGCGGCGGTCGAAGATTACCGGCAAAAGCACGCCGCTGCAGCCCCGGCTGCCGCCGCGGCCCAGCCAGCGTCCTTGGCCCACTGACAGCAACATTTTTGAGGGTTTGAGTCCATGTCCGTCACGGTAACTGAAGCCGCAGCCAAGCACGTGCGCAAATACCTGGCCCGGCGCGGCAAGGGGGTGGGGGTGCGGCTGGGCGTCAAGACCACCGGTTGCTCGGGCTTGGCCTACAAGCTCGAGTACGCCGATGCATCGGCCCCCGACGACGTGGTGTTCGAGAGCGCCGGTGTGCAGGTGCTGATCGACCCCAAAAGCCTGCCCTACCTCGACGGCACCGTGCTCGATTTCGTGCGCGAGGGTCTCAACGAGGGCTTCAAGTTCAGCAACCCCAACGAACGCGACCGCTGCGGCTGTGGTGAATCGTTCCGGGTCTGAAGAGCAGGTGAGCGCACTGCCCGCGGGCAGGGCGGCGCCGGCCGGTGCCGACGAAGCCTATGGCGCGGCGGCGCTGGACGACGAGATCAACCTGCGCGCCGACGACTACACCCTGTTTGGCTTGCCGCCCGGTTTTGCGCTCGACCGCGCCGCGCTCGAGCAGCGCTGGAAACAGTTGCAGCGCCTGGCCCACCCAGACCGCCACGCCGCCCAAGGCGCGGCGGCGCAGCGGCTGGCCTTGCAGTGGTCGGTGCGCATCAACGAAGCCTACCAGCGCCTCAAAGACCCGCTCAAGCGCGGCGCCTACTGGTGCGAGCTGCAAGGGCAGAGCGTGGGGGCGCACGACAACACCGCCATGCCGACCGCTTTTTTGCTGCAACAGATGCAATGGCGCGAGGCCTTGGCCGAAGCCCGCAGCGCCGCCGACCTGAGCCCCCTGCAAGCCGAACTCGAGGCCGAGCGGGCGCAGCGGCTGGCGGCCCTGCAAGCCGCCATCGACGTGCAGCACGACGCCCGCGCCGCCGCGCAGCAGGTGCGCGCGCTGCTGTTTATTGAGCGCTTCGAGCAACAATTGCACGAGCGCCTAGACCGTTACTGAACCCCATTTATGGCTTTGTTGCAAATCTCCGAGCCCGGTCAAGCACCGGACCCGCACCAGCGGCGCATCGCTGTCGGCATCGACTTGGGCACCACGCACTCGCTGGTGGCGGCGCTGCGCCATGACCAGAGCGTCTGCCTGCCCGATACCCAAGGCCGGGTGCTGCTGCCCAGCGTGCTGCGCTACCTGCCCGCCGCTGCGCCCAACCAGAGCCCGGGCCGCCAGATCGGCTGGGAGGCGCTGCAGGCGCAGACGCAAGACCCGGCCAACACCATCAGCTCGGTCAAGCGCCTGATGGGCCGCACCCGCGCCGACCTGCACGCCAGCGGCGTGCTCGAGCGCCTGCCTTACACCGTGGTCGATGGCGCGGGCATGGCGGCGGTGCGCACCGTGGCCGGCGACATCAGCCCGGTCGAGGTGAGCGCCGAGATTTTGGCCACCTTGCGCCAGCGCGCCGAAGACAGCTTCGACGCCGAGCTATACGGCGCGGTGATCACCGTACCGGCCTATTTCGATGACGCCCAGCGCCAAGCCACCAAAGACGCCGCGCAACTGGCCGGGCTCAAGGTGCTGCGCCTGCTCAACGAACCCACCGCTGCGGCGCTGGCCTACGGGCTCGATCGAGCGGCCGAAGGGCTGTACGCGGTGTTCGACCTGGGTGGCGGCACCTTCGATGTGTCGCTGCTGCGCCTGAGCCGCGGCGTGTTTGAGGTGCTGGCCACCGGCGGCGACTCGGCCCTGGGCGGCGACGACTACGACCGCGCCTTTGCCGACGCCTTGCTGCAGCGCTGCGGCCACCGCAGCCACGCCAGCGCGCTGCCGTTGGCCGAGCGTGCGGCGCTGCTGGCCGAGGCGCGGCGCCTCAAAGAAGCGCTGTGCAATCTGGACGACGCGGCACAGCCCCTGCCGTTTGCTGCCACCCTGCACGGGCAGGCGCTGCAGTGCCCGGTGAGCCGCGCCGACTTCGACGCCGCCACCGCCGCACTCACCGAGCGCACCGTGGCCGCCTTGCGGCGGGTGCTGCGCGATGCGCGCGTCATCCCCGAGCAGGTGCAAGGGGTGGTGCTGGTGGGGGGGGCTACGCGCATGCCGGCGCTGCGCCAAGCGGTGGCCACGTACTTCGGCCGCGCCCCACTCACCGACCTGAATCCAGACGAGGTGGTGGCTTTGGGCGCAGCTCTGCAAGCGCAGCAACTTGCCGGCAACCCAGACAGCGGCGAGGGCTGGCTGCTGCTCGACGTGACGCCGCTCTCGCTCGGCCTCGAGACCATGGGCGGGCTGGTCGAGCGCATCGTGCCGCGCAACACGCCGCTGCCGGCGGCGCTGGCGCAAGACTTCACCACCTACCAAGACGGCCAGACCGCGCTGGCACTGCACGTGCTGCAAGGCGAGCGCGATCTGGTGCAAGACTGCCGCAGCCTGGCGCGCTTCGAGCTGCGCGGCATCCCGCCGATGGTGGCCGGGGCGGCACGCATCCGCGTCACCTTTCACCTCGACGCCGACGGGCTGCTGAGCGTGAGCGCGCGCGAGCAAAGCAGCGGCGTTGAGGCGCACATCGAGGTCAAACCCTCGTATGGCCTGAGCGACGAACAAATCGCCGCCATGCTGCAAGAGGGCAACGCCAGCGCCGAGCAAGACATGCGCGCGCGCGCCTTGCGCCAGGCGCAGGTGGAGGCCGATCGCATGGCCGCCGCCACCCGCAGTGCGCTGGCCGCCGACGGCGAGCTGCTGCAACCCGAGGAGCGCGACGCCATTGAGGCCTTGTTGCAGGCGCAGGCCCAAATCCGGTTGCTAGACGATGCCGCCGCGATCGATGCCGCCACCGAGGCGCTGGCCGAAGGCTGCGAAGAATTTGCTGCCCGGCGCATGAACCGCAGCATCGCCACCGCTCTGGCCGGGCAAAATATCGACCAGTTCTGAACCTCGACCCGTTTTAAGGCCACACCGCTCGCCATGCCGACCCTCACCGTTTTGCCACACCCCGAACTCTGCCCCGAAGGGCGCCAGATCGAGGGCCTGAGCGGCAGCACCCTGTGCGAAGCCCTGCTCGACCACGGCGTGGCCATTGAGCACGCCTGCGACATGAGCTGCGCCTGCACCACCTGCCACGTGATCGTGCGCCAGGGCTTTGCCACCCTCGAGCCCGCCAGCGAAGAAGAAGAAGACCTGCTCGACAAAGCCTGGGGGCTGCAACCGCAGTCGCGCCTGAGCTGCCAGGTGCGGCTCGGGCGCCAAGACTTGACGGTGGAAATCCCGCGCTACACCATCAACCACGCGCGCGAAAACCACTGAACGCCACCGCACCCGCCCAAACATGCGCCAAATCGTCCTCGACACCGAGACCACCGGGCTGTCGCCCGCCAACGGCGACCGCATCGTCGAAATCGGCTGCATCGAGCTGCTGGGGCGCAAGCCCAGCGGCAACAACCGCCACTACTACCTCAACCCCGAGTGCGAGATCCACGCCGAGGCGCAGCGCGTGCACGGGCTGACGCTCGATTTTTTGGCCGACAAACCCAAGTTTGCCGAAGTGGCCGCCGATCTGCTCGACTACCTCGCCGGGGCCGAGCTGATCATCCACAACGCCCCCTTCGACCTCGGCTTTCTCGACGCCGAATGGCAGCGCCTGGGCCACGGCCCCACGCGCCAACTGGCCGGCGGCGTGATCGACACCCTGCTCATGGCCAAGGAGATGTACCCCGGCAAGCGCAACGGGCTCGATGCCCTGTGCGAGCGGCTCGGGGTGGACAACTCGGGCCGCAAGCTGCACGGCGCGCTGCTCGACGCCGAGCTGCTGGCCGATGTGTACATCTGCCTCACGCGCGGCCAGGATTCGCTGCTGATGGAGCTCGACTTGGGCGCTGCGGGCAGCCCCATGGGCAGCGGTGCGGCTGCGGGCGTGAACGGTGGCCAGAATGGCAACCAGAAGGGCAGCGCGCACGGTAGCCAGAGCGGCCACCCGAACGGCAGCAGCCACGCGGCAGGCGCAGCTGCGTCCGGCGCACAGGCCGACGCCGCAGCGGCCCACGATTGGGCGGCGCATCTGGCGCTGCCGTTGTTGCGCCCCAACGCGCTCGAACTGCAAGCCCACGAGGCCTTGCTGCTCGAGCTGGACCGAGCCAGCAAAGGCCAAACCGTGTGGCGCCGCAGCTTGGCGCCGCAGCAATGAGGGCGGAGGCGCAGGTGGCCGCATAAAAAAAGCCGCCCAGCGCATGCACCGGGCGGCGTTTTTCATCAAAGAATGGTCGGAGCGGCGGGATTCGAACTCGCGACCCTCTGCTCCCAAAGCAGATGCGCTACCAGGCTGCGCTACGCTCCGACTAAGCTCGGAATTGTAAGGCCCGCCAGCGCCGTTGCAGGCGGGGCACGCGAAAATATTTGCCTTGGCCAGCCTCGGGTGCTACAATGCAAGGCTTCACGACCGATTGGGCGGGTTTTTACCGGCCCTTTTTTTTTGGCTCGGTCGCAAGCCGCAAGGCAGCGCAACAAAGACCACCGCAACAAAGGCCTCCGAAGCTTTTACCGCAATTTTTTGGCAACCTCGCTATCCAGCCGCCTTGTGGCAGCTGGGGCACACCTGAAACGCATGAGCTGGCAGCACACCGTAGAGCAGACCGTCATTGGGATGGGTTTCGATCTGGTGGATCTGGAACGATCCGCCGGCGGGCTGTTGCGCGTCACCATCGACTGGCCGTGGGTTGCGGCCAGCAGCCCGGAGCGCGCGATCACGGTGGAAGACTGCGAGCGCGTGACGCGCCAGTTGCAGCTGCTGCTCGAAGTCGAGGCGGTGGACTACAAGCGGCTCGAAGTGGGTTCGCCCGGCATCGATCGGCCGCTGCGCCACGCCGCCGATTTTGAGCGCTTTGTGGGTTCGGTGATCGATGTCACGCTCAAGCAACCCATCGGCGCGGCGGTGGCTGCGGGTGGGGTGGCCGTGGCCGCCAACCGCAAGAAATTCCGTGGCACGCTCGAGCGCGCAACGGCTCCCGAGGCTGCGCCCGAATCCCCCCCCGAATCCGCCCCCGAGCCCGGCGCCGCCCCCGTCAGCCACTGGCAGATCGTCTGGCGCGATGAGCCGGTGCGCAAACCGGGCCAACGCCCGAGCAAAAAATCCCAGCCCCTGCCGTTGCAGGTGCTTGGTTTCGAGTTGTCCGAGCTGCGCGAGGCGCGGCTGGCACCGATCGTCAACTTCAAGGGCCGCAGCGCAACCGCGCCGGCCGCACCCACCGCCGAAGCAGGTGGCAGCCATACTGGAAAGGCAGACCCCAAATGAACCGCGAAATGTTGATGCTCATCGACGCCATTTCACGCGAAAAAAACGTCGAACGCAGCGTGGTCCTGAGCGCAGTCGAGTTCGCGCTGGCCTCGGCCACCAAAAAGTTCTACAAGGGTGAGGTGGACATTCGTGTCAGCGTCAACCCCGACACCGGCGCCTACGACACCTACCGCCGCTGGCTGGTGGTGCCCGACGAGGCCGGCCTGCAAAACCCGGACGCCGAAGAAATGCTCTCCGACGTGGCCGACGAACACCCCGGCATCCAGGTGGGCGAGTACATTGAGGTGCCGATCGAATCGGTGCCGATCGGGCGCATCGGCGCCATGGCCGCCAAGCAAGTGATCTTGCAGCGCATCCGCGACGCCGAGCGCGAGATGCTGCTCAACGACTTCATGAGCCGCGGCGACAAGATCTTTGTCGGCTCCGTCAAGCGGCTCGACAAGGGCGACCTGATCGTGGAGAGCGGGCGCGTCGAGGGGCGGCTCAAGCGCTCCGAAATGATCCCCAAAGAAAACCTGCGCAGCGCCGACCGCGTGCGGGCCATGATCATGGAGGTGGACCTGAGCCTGCGTGGGGCCCCGATCCTGCTGTCGCGTGCCGCGCCAGAGTTCATGATCGAGCTCTTTCGCCAAGAGGTGCCCGAGATCGAACAGGGCTTGCTCGAGATCAAATCCTGCGCCCGCGACCCCGGTTCGCGCGCCAAGATCGCCGTCAAATCCTACGACAAGCGCATCGACCCGATCGGCACCTGCGTCGGTATGCGCGGCTCGCGCGTCAACGCCGTGACCAACGAACTGGCCGGTGAGCGCGTCGATATCGTGCTCTGGAGCGAAGACCCGGCGCAGTTCGTCATCGGCGCGCTGGCGCCGGCCAACGTGCAGTCGATCGTCGTCGATGAAGAGCGCCACGCCATGGATGTGGTGGTCGATGAAGAAAACCTGGCGATCGCCATCGGCCGCGGTGGCCAGAACGTGCGCCTGGCCGCCGACCTGACAGGCTGGAAGATCAACATCATGACCGCCGACGAATCGTCGGCCAAGCAGGCGCAAGAGACCGACGCCATCCGCACGCTGTTCATGAGCAAGCTCGACGTCGATCAAGAGATGGCCGACATCCTGATCGCCGAAGGCTTTACCAGCCTCGAAGAAGTGGCCTACGTGCCGCTGCAAGAGATGCTGGAGATCGAGGCCTTCGACGAAGACACCGTGACCGAACTGCGCGCCCGCGCCAAGGCGGCCTTGCTCACGCTGGCCATCGCCAAAGAAGAGAGCGTGGAAGACGCCGCGCGCGAACTGCGCGACCTCGAGGGCATCAACCCCGAGTTGCTGGCCCAATTGGCCGCAGCCGGCATCCACACCCTCGACGAACTGGCCGATCTGGCCAGCGACGAATTGATCGAAATCACCGGGCTCAGTGCCGACGAAGCGACCGCGCTGATCCTGCGCGCGCGCCAACACTGGTTTGTCGCCGATCAGGCCCCCGAGCAATCCTCGCAACCCTCGCAGTCCTGAACCGAGCGGCGACACGGAGAATCGTACACATGTCAAGCAACACCGTCGCAGAATTTGCCGCTGAATTGAACCGGCCCACCCACGTCGTGCTGGAGCAGTTGGCTGCGGCCGGGGTGCGCAAGCTGTCCGGCAGCGATGCGTTGGCAGAGTCCGACAAGCAACGGCTGCTGAGCTTTTTGCAGGCCAGCCACGGCACGGCCAGCACCGAGCGCAACAAAATCACCCTGACCAAAAAATCGACCAGCGAGATCAAGCAGGCCGATTCATCCGGGCGCGCGCGCACGATCCAGGTCGAGGTGCGCAAAAAACGCACCTTCGTACGCCGCGACGACGAGCCGCTCGCCGGCCCCGGCTCTGCCGAGGGCGCGGACGCAGCCGCCGAGGCCGCAGCGGTTGCAGCGGCCGCCGAAGCCGAGGCCGCCGAGGCCCGTGCGCAGCAAGCGCAGCAGGCCGAGCTCGAACGGCGCGAAGAGCAAGCGCGCCAGCAGGCCGAGCAGATTCGGCTCCAAGAAGAAGAGCTGGCGCAGCAGCGCCAAGCGCGACAACAAAGCGAGGAGCGCGAGGCGCGCGAGACGCAAGAGCGCTCCGCCACCCTCGACCAAGAGCGCCAGCAGCAGTTGGTGCAGCAGCGCGCCCGCGCCGACATGGAGGTGCAGCAAAGCCGCCAGCACTCGGTCAAGCTGTCCAAGCCCGTGCCGACCGAAGCCGCGGCCACTGCGGCCAGCCAACCTAGCGTCGCAGCGGCCGAGCAGGCCGTTGCAGCGCAGCAGGCCGCCGAGCAGGCCACGCAAAAGGCCACGCAACAGGCCGCCGAGTTGGCGCAGCGCCAGTCGGCGCAGCGGCTGGCCGACGAGCAGCGCGCGAGCGATCTCGACGAGCGCCGACGCAAGGCGCTGGCCGAGGCGCAAGCGATCCGCGACATGATGGCCGCCCCCAAAAAGGTGCTGCTGGCCAAAAAACCCGAAGAGCCGAAACCGGCCCCGGTGGCCGAGGCCAAGCCCGGAATCAAAGGCACCTTGCACAAACCGGCCGGCACGCCAGCGCCTGCCAAAGCCGGTGCCGCCAAACCGGCCGCGCCGGGCGCCGCAGCTGCCGGGGCGGGCAAGAAAGAAGTCAAATCCGAAGCCTTGTCGTCCACCTGGAAAGACGAGGCGGCCAAGAAAAAAGAAGTCAAAGGCCGAGGTAGCAACACCAGCGCCGTGCGTTCCAGCGGCACCGCATGGCGCTCCAACGCCAAAGGGGGCCGTGGTGGCCGCGGTGGCCGCGACGAGCGCTCGCACGGTTACGAGCCGGCCCAGTCTGAAGCCAAGGTGCTCGAGGTGCACGTGCCCGAGACCATCACCGTGGCCGAGCTGGCGCACAAAATGGCGCTCAAATCGTCCGAGGTCATCAAGCAGTTGATGAAGCTGGGGCAGATGGTGACCATCAACCAGTCGCTGGACCAAGACACGGCGATGATCGTGGTCGAAGAACTCGGGCACCAAGCGGTGGCCGCAGCGCTCGACGACCCCGAGGCCTTCACCGAAGAAGAAACCGCGCTGCAAAGCGCCGAATTCCTGCCGCGCGCGCCGGTGGTCACGGTCATGGGCCACGTCGATCACGGCAAGACCTCGCTGCTCGACTACATCCGCCGCACCAAGGTGGCGTCGGGTGAGACCGGCGGCATCACGCAGCACATCGGCGCCTACCACGTCGAGACGCCGCGCGGCATGGTGACCTTCCTCGACACCCCGGGCCACGAAGCCTTTACCGCCATGCGCGCCCGTGGCGCCCAAGCCACCGACGTGGTGATTCTGGTCTGCGCCGCCGACGACGGCGTGATGCCGCAGACCAAAGAGGCCATCAAGCACGCCAAGGCGGCCAATGTGCCGATCGTGGTCGCGCTGACCAAGGCCGACAAACCCGACGCCAACTTCGAGCGCGTGCGCGCCGAACTGATCGCCGAGCAGGTGGTGCCCGAAGAGTTCGGCGGCGAATCGCCGTTTGTGCCGGTGTCGTCCAAAACCGGTCTGGGCATCGACGCGCTGCTCGAGCAGGTGCTGCTGCAAGCCGAGGTGCTCGAGCTCAAGGCGCCGGTCGGGGCCAACGCCAAGGGGCTGGTGATCGAAGCCCGGCTCGACAAAGGCCGCGGTGCCGTGGCCACGGTGCTGGTGCAATCGGGCACGCTCAAGGTGGGCGACGTGGTGCTGGCGGGCCAGACTTCGGGCCGGGTGCGCGCCATGCTCGATGAAAACGGCCGCGCGGCCAAAGAGGCCGGGCCCTCGATCCCGGTCGAAATCCAGGGCTTGTCCGAAGTGCCCCGGGCGGGCGACGAGTTCATGGTGCTGGCCGACGAGCGCCGGGCACGTGAAATCGCCACCTACCGCGCCGGCAAATTCCGCTCCACCAAGCTGGCCAAGCAGCAAGCCGCCAAGCTCGAAAACATGTTTGCCGACATGCAAGCCGGCGAGGTCCAGACCCTGCCGATCATCGTCAAGTCCGACGTGCAGGGCTCGCAAGAGGCGCTCACCACCTCGCTGCTCAAGCTCTCGACCGACGAGATTCGGGTGCAGCTGGTCTATGCCGGTGTGGGCGGCATCAGCGAGAGCGACGTCAACCTGGCGATTGCCTCCAAAGCGATCGTGATCGGCTTCAACGTGCGCGCCGACATCGGGGCGCGCAAGCTGGCCGAGTCCAACGACGTCGATCTGCACTACTACAACATCATCTACGACGCGGTCGATGAGATCAAAGCGGCGATGTCGGGCATGCTGGCGCCCGAGAAGCGCGAAGAGGTGATCGGCGCGGCGCAGATTCGCACCGTGTTCGTGGCCTCGAAGATCGGCACCGTGGCCGGCTGTATGGTCACCGAAGGCCACGTCACGCGCAACGCGCATTTCCGCCTGCTGCGCGACAACGTGGTGATCTACACCGGCGAGCTCGAGTCGCTCAAGCGCATGAAAGACGACGTGCGCGAGGTCAAAGAAGGCTTCGAGTGCGGCATCAAGCTCAAAAACTACAACGACATCAAGGAAGGCGACCTCCTCGAGTTGTTTGAGATCAAGGAAGTGGCCCGTACACTCTGACCAGCGCCATCTGATCAGCGCGCCCCCCCACCATGCCGAGCAAAAAAGCCCCCTCCAACCGCAGCTTCAAGGTCGCCGATCAGATTCAGCGCGACCTGAGCGAGCTCATCGCGCGCGAGCTCAAAGACCCGCGCGTGGGGCTGGTGACGCTGCAAGCGATTGAGCTCACGCCCGACTACGCCCACGCCAAGGTCTATTTCAGCGTGCTCACGGGCGACCCCCAGCTCGCGTTTGAGGCGCTGAACCAAGCCGCCGGCTTTTTGCGCAGCGGCTTGTTCAAGCGCCTGCACATCCACACCGTGCCGACGCTGCATTTTGTCTTCGACCGCACCCCCGAGCGCGCCGCCGACATGAACGCCCTGATCGCGCAGGCCGTGGCTTCGCGTTCCAAAGAAAGCGATTAAAGTTGAGCGCCGTCGGGTTCACCTTGGGTGCCGACGCCGCCCAGGGGGGCGGTGCCGTGCCAGACCGCGCTGCGAGTGCAGCGGCACCACCGCGCCAGCGCCTTCAGCGCCGCCCGGTGCACGGCCTGCTGCTGCTCGACAAGGCGCTGGGCGTCAGCAGCAACCAGGCGCTGCAGCGCGCCAAATGGCTGCTGCGCGCCGACAAAGCCGGCCACACCGGCACCCTGGACCCGCTGGCCACCGGGCTGCTGCCGCTGTGCTTTGGCGCCGCCACCAAGTTCAGCCAACTGCAGCTCGACGCCGACAAGGTCTATGAGGCCACGCTGCGCCTGGGTGTGCGCACCCACGGCGGCGACGCCGAAGGCGAAGTGCTCGAGCGCCGCCCGGTGGCTTGCAGCCCCGAGCAGGTGCAGCAGGTGCTGGCGCGCTTCAGGGGCGCCATCGAGCAACTGCCGCCCATGCACAGTGCGCTCAAGCACCAGGGCCGGGCACTGTACGAATACGCCCGCGCCGGGCTGGAGGTGGAGCGCGCGCCGCGCCGGGTCAGCATCCACGCGCTGGAGCTGCTCGCACTCGCGCTCGAGGGCTCCGAGCCGGCGCTGCGCCTGCGCGTGCACTGCAGCAAGGGCACTTACATTCGCAGCCTGGCCGAGGACATCGGCGCCGCGCTGGGCTGTGGCGCCCATCTGAGCGCCTTGCGCCGCCTGCGCAGCGGCGGTTTGGGGCTGGAGCGCAGCCTGACGCTCGAGCAGCTCGAAGCACTGCCCGAGGTCGAACGCCTGCGCGCCTTGCTGCCTGTGGATGCGCTGCTGGCCGGACACGAGCGCGTCACGCTCGACGACGACAATGCAGCCCGCTTCCTCACCGGCTTGCGGCGCCGCGGCCCTTGGCCCGACGGCGAGCGCGTGGCCGTGTACGCGGCGTCTGCCGTGCCTGCCGTGCCTGCAACAACTGGCCCGCAAGCCAGCGCTTTGCTGGGCAGCGCCCACATCGTGGGCGGCGAACTCATCCCCGGGCGGCTGTTGAGCCCGATCGAAATCCAACAAATCACCCTGCAAACCCAGTCATGAGCACTCCGATACGCAACATCGCCATCATCGCCCACGTTGACCACGGCAAAACCACCATGGTTGACCAACTTCTGCGCCAGAGCGGCACCTTTGCCGAGCACGAAAAAGTCGTGGACACGGTGATGGACAGCAACGCCATCGAGCGCGAGCGCGGCATCACCATCTTGGCCAAAAACTGCGCCGTGAGCTGGAAGGGCACCCACATCAACATCGTGGACACCCCCGGCCACGCCGACTTTGGCGGCGAGGTCGAGCGCGCGCTGTCGATGGTCGATGGCGTGCTGTTGCTCATCGACGCCCAAGAAGGCCCGATGCCCCAGACCCGCTTCGTCACCAAAAAGGCGCTGGCGCTGGGCCTTCGCCCGATCGTGGTGGTCAACAAAGTGGACAAACCCGGCGCCAACTGCGACAAGGTCGTCAACGCCGCCTTCGACCTGTTCGACAAGCTCGGTGCCAACGACGAGCAGCTCGACTTCCCCATTGTCTATGCCAGCGGCATCAACGGCTGGTCATCGCTCACTGAAGGCGAGCCGGGGCAGCAGTGGGGCACCGATATGTCGGCGCTGTTCGACACCGTGCTGCAGCACGTGCCGGCGCACCAAGGCGACCCCGAGGCGCCGCTGCAGCTGCAGATTTCGGCGCTCGACTACTCCAGCTTCGTCGGGCGCATCGGCGTCGGGCGCATCAGCGCCGGCCGCATCCGCCCCGGCATGGACGTGCTGGTGTACGAAGGCCCAGAGGGCAAGCCGGCCAAGGGCCGCGTCAACCAAGTGCTCACCTTTCAGGGGCTGGACCGGGTGCAAACCGCCGAAGCCGGGCCGGGGCACATCGTGCTCATCAACGGCCTAGAGAGCATCGGCATCGGCGTCACCGTGACCGACCCGGCCGACCCGCGCCCGCTGCCCATGCTCAAGGTCGACGAGCCCACACTGACCATGAACTTTTGCGTCAACACCAGCCCGCTGGCCGGGCGTGAGGGCAAGTTCGTCACCAGCCGCCAGATTTGGGACCGGTTGCAAAAAGAGCTGCAGTCCAACGTCGCGCTGCGCGTGCGCGAGACCTCCGAAGACGGGATTTTTGAAGTCTCGGGCCGCGGCGAGCTGCACCTCACCATTCTGCTCGAGAACATGCGGCGCGAGGGCTACGAGCTGGCGGTGAGCAAGCCGCGCGTGGTGTTTCGCGAGGTGGGCGGCGAGCGCCACGAGCCGATCGAGCTGGTCACCGCCGACATCGAGGAGCAGCACCAGGGCGGCGTGATGCAGGCGCTGGGCGAGCGCAAGGGCGATCTGGTGAACATGGAGCCCGACGGCCGCGGGCGTGTGCGGCTCGAATACCGGATTCCGGCGCGCGGGCTGATCGGTTTTTCGAACGAGTTTTTGAACCTCACGCGCGGCTCGGGCCTGATCAGCAACATTTTCGACGGCTACGAGCCGCACAAGGGCGAGATCGCCAGCCGCAAAAACGGCGTGCTCATCAGCATGGACGACGGCGAGATTTTCACCTACGCGCTGGGCAAGCTCGACGACCGTGGGCGCATGTTCGTGCGCCCCAACGACCCGGTCTATGAGGGCATGATCGTGGGCATCCACAGCCGCGACAACGACTTGGTGGTCAACGCCACGCGCACCAAGCAGCTCACCAACTTCCGCGTCAGCGGCAAGGAAGACGCGATCAAGATCACGCCGCCGATCGAGCTCACGCTCGAGTACGGGGTCGAGTTCATCGAAGACGACGAACTGGTCGAGATCACGCCCAAGAGCATCCGGCTGCGCAAGCGCCACCTCAAAGAGCACGAGCGCAAGCGCGCCAGCCGCGAGGGTTAAGCCGGCGGCGGCGCCGGCCAGCGGGCTTCGAGCGCCAGCAACTGCTGTTTGCGCTCCAGCCCGCCGGTGTAGCCGGTCAAGCGCCCAGCGTGACCGAGCACGCGGTGGCACGGCAGCACGATGCCCAGCGGGTTGCGCCCGAGCGCGCCGCCTACGGCCCGCGCCGCTGCCGGCCGGCCGATGGCAGCGGCGAGTGCGCCGTAGCTGCAGCGCTGGCCGGGCTCGAGGCGCGCCAACGCCGCCCACACCCCCTGCTGGAAGGCGCTGCCGTGGCTCCAATCCAAGGGCAAATCGAAGCGCTGGCGCTGCCCGGCAAAGTAGGCGTCGAGCTGCTGCCCAAGGCGCTGCAGCAGCGCCGCCGCGCTGGCGGGTGGCGGCGTTTGGGCTGCAAGGGGCGCTTCCAAGGCCCAGCGCGGGATGGCGCTTTGGTCGGCAAACCAGACCCCGAGCACGTGGCTGGCATTGGCCAGCAACAGCAGATCACCCAGCGGGCTGGGGTGCAGGCAGCGCCACAGGGGTTGGGTTGAGGTGGGCATGATGCGCACCATTCTATCTTTCTACAATCAACCCCAAGCCCGCTAGGCAGCGGCCGCATGTGTACCCAATCACTCCTACGATATGAATTTTGCATCGAACTATCCGGCCAGCGCCTTCAAGGCCTACGACATCCGTGGCGTGGTGCCCGAGGCGCTGAACCCGGCTTTTGCGCACGCGCTGGGGCGCGCTTTTGGGGCGCGGGCGCTGGCGCTGGGTGAGCGCACCGTGGCCGTGGGGCGCGATGGCCGCCTGAGCAGCCCGGCGCTGGCGGCGGCGCTGATCGAGGGCCTGCGCCAGGCCGGGGTGGCGGTGCTCGACATCGGCCTGTCCACCACCCCCATGCTCTACTACGCCGCGCACACGCGCTGCCACAGCGGCATCCAGGTCACGGGCAGCCACAACCCCAAGCAGCACAACGGCTTCAAGATGGTGTTGGCCGGGCGCGCGATCTACGGCGACGAGATTCAGGCGCTGCGCTTGGCGATGGCGGCACTCGCGCCGGAAGCGGCAGCGGAGCCCGAGGGCAAGCTCGAGCGCATCGACGTGCTGCCCGACTACGTGGCGCGCATCGTCGCCGACGTGCAGCTGGCGCGGCCGCTCAAGATCGTCATCGACAGCGGCAACGGCGTTGCCGGGGCCAGCGCGCCGGGGTTGTTTCGTGCCTTGGGCTGCGAGGTGATCGAACTCTACAGCGCAGTCGATGGCGAGTTCCCGAACCACCACCCGGACCCGTCCAAGCCAGAAAACCTGCGCGACCTGATCGCGGCCGTGCAGCGCAGCGGCGCCGAACTCGGATTGGCTTTCGACGGCGACGGCGATCGGCTCGGCATCGTCACCCCGAGCGGGCAAAACATCTACCCCGACCGGCAGATGCTGCTTTTTGCCCAAGACGTGCTCGCGCGCGTGCCCGGCGGCACCATCGTTTTCGACGTCAAATGCAGCCAGCGGCTGGCGCCGGCCATCCGCGCCGCCGGCGGTGTGGCCTTGATGTACAAGACCGGGCACTCGCTCATCAAAGCCAAAATGCGCGAACTGGATGCCCCGCTGGGCGGCGAGATGAGCGGCCACATTTTTTTCAAAGAGCGCTGGTTCGGCTTTGACGACGGCAGCTACGCCGGCGCGCGCCTGCTCGAAATCCTGAGCCGCGCACCCGACGCCGCGGCGGTGCTCGAGGCCTTGCCCGACAGCTTTGCCACGCCCGAGCTCAACGTGGCCTGCGCCGAAGGCGAGCCACACCGGCTGGTGGCTGAACTGCAGGCCTTGGCCGACTTTGCCGCGCCGGCCCAGGTGAACACCATCGACGGCTTGCGCGTCGATTGGCCCGACGGCTTTGGCCTCATCCGCGCCTCCAACACCACGCCGGTGCTGGTGCTGCGCTTCGAGGGCCAAACGGCGGCGGCGCTGGCGCGCATCGAAGCCGAGCTGCTGGCGCTGCTGCGCCGCGTCAAGTCCGAGGCCCACGTGGGCGCCGCGGCGCACTGACCATGGCCAGCCCCAGCCCCGACCCCGAGGTTATCGTCTTCAACCTCAAGCAGCGTTACACCGGCGTGTCGGCCACGGTGAACGCGCTGGTGCCGCTGCAGTTGCACCAGTGGCCGCTGGCCTATTGCGGCACGCCGCTGTCCAACGGTGTGCCGGGCCTGAGCCTCAAGCAGGCGATCGCGCTCTCGCGCCGGCCGGCGCCGGGGCGGCGCTTTCGCATCTGGCACGTGCGCCGCGACCCCGAGATGCTGGCCGGTCTGTGGGCGCGCGACGTGTTGCGGCTGCCGATCAAGCTCGTGTTCACCTCGGCGGCGCAGCACCGACACGGCTGGTTTCCGCGCTGGCTCATCAGCCGCATGGACGCGGTGATTGCCACCACCCCCAAGGCCGCCAGCTTCGTGCCCAACACCAGCGCCGTGGTGGCGCACGGCATCGACCTGGCGCGCTTTGCGCCGCCGCCCGACAAGCTCAACGCCTGGGCCGACAGCGGCTTGCCCGGGCGCTACGGCGTGGGCGTGTTTGGCCGCGTGCGGCCCGACAAGGGTACCGATGTGTTTGTGCAAGCCATGATCGCCGCGCTGCCGCATCTGCCCGAGGTCACGGCGGTGATCGCCGGGCTGGCGCAGCCGCAGCACCAAGACTACCAGCGCGGTTTGCAGGCGCAGATCGCCGCTGCTGGGCTCGAGCAGCGCATCGTTTTTTTGGGCGAGGTGCCGGCCGGCGAGGTGCACCGCTGGTACCAGCGCTGCCTGCTGTGCGTGGCCTGCCCGCGCTACGAGCCCTTTGGCCTTACCCCCTTCGAAGCCGCGGCCACCGGCTGCGCGCTGGTGTGCTCGCGCACCGGCGCCTTCGAGGAACTGGTGCAGCCGGGCGTGAACGGCTATCTGGTGGGCACCGACGACGCTGCCGGCTTGGCACAGGCGGTGCGCCAGGTGCTGCAAGACCCGCAGGCGGCGCTGCGCTTGGGCGAGGCGGCGCGGGCGCGGGTGGCGTCGGCCTTTAGCCTCGAGCAAGAGGCGGCGGGCATAGGCCGCATCTATCAGGCCCTGTTCGATGGTGCCTGAGGCCGCGCCCCAGCCTGCGCCCAAGGCTGCGCCGGCGCTGGCGAAATCCCCGGCTGCGGCTGCGGCCAATGCGGCCAATGCGGCCAATGCGGCCCCACCCCTGGGCCGCTGGGAGCGCGTGGCGCTCGCGCTCTACGGCCTATTGCAGCGGCTGCTGTGGCCGGTGGTGCGGCTCAAGCTGCGCTGGCGCGGCCGGGCCGAGCCGGGCTATCTGGAACACGTCGAGCAGCGTTTGGGCCACTACCCCGGTCTGGCGCCCTCGAGCGGCTGGCTCTGGGTGCACGCGGTGTCGCTGGGCGAAACCCATGCCGCCGCGCTGCTGCTGGCCGAGCTGCGCGCGCAGATGCCGGGGCTGCGCCTGCTGCTCACCCACGGCACCGCCACCGGGCGCGCCCAAGGGGCGCAGTTGTTGCGCCCCGGCGACCTGCAAGTCTGGCAGCCGTGGGACACACCCGCTGCGGTGGCGCGTTTTCTGGTGCACTTCAGGCCCGTCGTCGGGCTGCTGATCGAGACCGAAGTCTGGCCGCACTGGGTGCAGGGCTGCCGCGCCCAGGGCGTGCCGCTGCTGCTGGTCAATGCGCGTCTGAGCGCGCGCTCGGCCCGTGGCGCCCAGCGGCTGCGCCTGCTGCTGCGCCCCGCTTACGCGGGCCTGAGCGCGGTGCTGGCGCAAACCGAGGCCGACGCGCAGCGCCTGCGCCAAGCCGGGGCGGCCGCGGTGCAGGTCATGGGCAACCTCAAGTACGACCTGCAAACCGACGCCGCGCTGATCGAGCGCGGCCGCCACTGGAAGCAGGCCCTGGGCGGGCGGCGCGTGCTCATGCTCGCCAGCAGCCGCGCCGGCGAAGAAGCGCTGTGGCTGCAGGCCGTGCGCGCGGCGCAGCGGCCGGAGCCAGAGCGGGGCAGGGCTGCCTCCCCAGCCTTGCCGCCCGATGCGCTCTGGCTGTTGGTGCCGCGCCATCCGCAGCGTTTCGACGCCGTGGCCGCGCTGCTGCACGAAGCCGGCCTGCGCGTCTGGCGCCGCAGCCAGTGGCAGGGCACCGAACTGCCACCCGAAGCGCGTGCGGCCCAAGTTTGGCTAGGCGATAGCTTGGGCGAGATGCAGGCCTACTACACGCTGGCCGATCTGGCTTGGTTGGGGGGCAGTTTTTTGCCTTTGGGCGGGCAAAACCTGATCGAAGCGGCGGCCTGCGGCTGCCCCATCGTCATGGGGCCGCACACCTACAACTTTCATGATGCCGCCGCCCAGGCCGAACAGCTTGGCGCCGCCCAGCGCGTGCCCGACATGGCCGCCGCCCTGCACGCCAGCGCCCAACTGCTGCACGACGCCAGTGCCCATCGCGCCGCACAAAGCGGCTGCGCCGCCTTGTGGCAGCAGGGCCAAGGCGCCGCCCAGCGCTGCGCCGCCGCCGTGCTGGGCGTGTGGGCTAGTCCAGTAGATTGATTTGCTCCATTATGAATGGTCTTGTCAGTACGTTGTCCGGATGTTATGCTGACGGCATGTTTCAGAATATGGAGGTTGCCATGAGCACCTTGAACCTCTCCAAAACCGAACGGATCGATGTCCGAGCCAGCAGTGCCGTCAAACTGCTGCTGCAGGAAGCCGCGCGCTCCTGCCACAAAAACGTCAGCGAATTCCTGCTGGATGCCGGGGTGATCGCGGCCAACCAGGCGCTGGCAGATCGGCGTCATTTCGTGCTCAACGCTGAGCAGTGGCAGGCGTTTGAGCAGGTGCTGGACCGTCCGGTGCAAGCTAGGCCGCGCCTGCAAAAACTGCTCACTGAACCCGGGGCTTTGGATTGAGTGCAGCGTATGAACCGCTGCGCAAGCTCGCGCCTGCGGATTCAACGGACGGCTTCGACTGCGGGCAAGCGGCGCTCAACCAATTTCTGCAGCGCTACGCCCTCGTCAACCAGAAAGCCCACAGCGCCCAGACCTACGTGTGTTGCCTGCACGGCGAGGTGGTGGGTTTTTATAGCCTAGCGGTTGGAAGCGTCGATCCGCAGGACGCGCCTGTGCGCGTGATGAAAGGGTTGGCCCGGCATCCTTTGCCGGTGATGATTCTGGCCCGGCTGGCCGTGGATCGCGACCACCAAGGCAAGGGCCTAGGCAAGGCGCTGCTCAAGAATGCGCTATTGCGCACCGCACAGGCTGCCGACATTGCGGGCATTCGTTGCCTGCTGGTTCACGCCAAGGATGAGGCGGCACGGCAGTGGTATGCGTCTTGGGAGTTTGAGCCCAGCCCAACCGATCCCTACCACCTATTCCTGATGCTCAAAGAACTCAAGGCGCTGCTGGCGGGGTGATTGAGGGTCCCTTAACTATCGGGATTGCGTACAGGGCGCACGAACTCAGCCCCTAGGGGCTTCAGGGCTAACTATGAACCACATCGTAATCTTCGAATCCGGCGATCAGCCGGTGCAAGTGCGCCTGGAGGGCGAGACCGTTTGGCTGACACAGCGCCAGATTGCCGAGGTGTTCTCAACAACCCCTGAGAACGTGCTGATGCACCTGAAAAATATTTTTTCCGACAAGGAGTTGGAAGAGTTTGCAACTGCTAAGGAAATTTTAGTAGTTCAAGTCGAGGGCAAGCGCCAAGTCCGCCGACAACTCAAACACTACAACCTCGACGCCATCATCTCCGTCGGCTACCGGGTCAACTCCCGCCGCGCCACGCGCTTTCGCCAGTGGGCCAGCGGCGTGCTGCGCCAGCATCTGGTTGAGGGCTACAGCCTGAACCCGCAGCGCCTGCGCGAACGCGGTGTCGAATTTCAGCAGGCGCTGGACTTGCTCTCGCGCACGCTGACGCATCAGCAACTGGTCAGCACCGAAGGTGAAGCCGTGGTTCGGGTCATCGCCGACTACGCCCGCAGCTGGAGCCTGCTGCAAGGCTACGACGAGCAGAGCCTGACCGGGCAGACCGGCAAGCAGGGCACGATGCGGGTGCTGCATCTGGACGAGGTGCTGGCCGCCATCGCGCAACTCAAGGCCGAGCTGATCGCCAAGGGCGAGGCCACCGAGCTGTTTGGCCAGATTCGCGGTCACGGGCTGGCCTCGGCGCTGGCCACCATCGAGCAGGGCTTTGGCGACGAACTCTACTACCCCAACGTGGCCAGCCGGGCGGCGCATCTGCTGTACTTCGTGATCAAGAACCACCCACTGGCCGACGGCAACAAGCGCACCGGTTCGTTCCTGTTCCTGTGGTATCTGCGCCTGAACCAGCACCTGCTGGCGCGGCCAGTTGAGCGGCTGGTCAACGACCACACCCTGGTGGCGCTGGCGCTGCTGGTGGCCGAAAGCAAGCCCGAGCAAAAGGCCTTGATGGTCAAACTGGTGGAGCACTTCGTGCTGCTCGACGAACGGGATTGCGGTCAGCCGGGCGCTGGCAAGCTCGACGGCTTCGACAGTGGGCAAGCGGCGCTGAATCCTCGGGCCTAGGGCGCACGAACCTCATGGCCAAGGAGATTCAGGACTAAGATAGCGCCAGTGCCCTGAGCGGCCCAGCCCGCCCCGGCGCTGCCCGGCTTCCCTGCTTGCCCCCACGAGACGCACGCCATGAACCCCTCTTTGCTCTCGCAGCGCTTGCTGGCCCTGTTTGCGGCCGCTGCGCTGGTGTTCAACTTTCCGCTCATCGCTTTGTGGGACAGCAGCGTCAAGTGGTGGGGCATTCCGCTGTTTGCGCTGGCCATGTTCACGCTCTGGGCGCTGCTGATCGCGCTGCTGGCCTGGTTGGTCGAGCGCAGCCCCGACTAGGCTGCATCCCCTCAGCCACACGCCAGCCCAAGCGCCCGCCGCCCCACCCAGCCCCAGAGCCTAGGCCCCGCCCACCTCCTCAAAACTGGCCAAACGCCCCATGTCGCCCCTGCTGGTCATCGCGGTTGCCACGGCGTATATGCTGCTGCTGTTTGCGCTCGCTTTTTACGGCGACCGGCGTGCGGCCCAGGGGCGTTCGCTGATTGGCAGCGCCTGGGTCTATGCGCTGTCGCTCGCGGTCTATTGCACCGCCTGGACCTACTTTGGCAGCATCGGCCGCGCCGCCACCGATGGCCTGTGGTTTTTGCCCATTTATCTGGGGCCGACGCTGGCCATGATTTTGGGCTGGGTGGTGGTGCGCAAGATGATCCGCATCGCCAAGACCTACCGCATCAGTTCGATCGCCGATTTCATCTCGAGCCGCTACGGCAAAAGCCCGGGGCTGGCGGCGGTGGTCACGCTCATCATGGTGG
>Ga0209413_1000029_pt1 | contig 26488 bp, 29 predicted proteins | sample JTO22cmmetaG_FD_184157 | JGI IMG/M metagenome (GOLD analysis project Ga0209413, IMG submission 184157) | Freshwater bacterial and archeal communities from Indian Creek, Illinois, USA - JTO22cm metaG (SPAdes) (version 3) | ecosystem: Environmental > Aquatic > Freshwater > Unclassified ...
AGTACACATGTATTAGTTGATTGTGGCATGCCCATACGTCGGCTCGAAAAGAGTTTGCAGGCCCTGCAGATAGACCCTCGTGCTCTTGCTGGCATATTTATTTCCCACGAACATGGGGACCATGTTCGTGCTCTTCAGCTTCGCACGCCGTTCCCCACTAAGTACAATGTGCCAAGCTATAGTTCCCACTTGCTGTGGTCGGGGCTAGGCAATTGCGGTCATCTACCGAGCGGATTGTGTAAAGCCATGGAGCATGGAGAGACCGTCCAGGCGGGGGCTTTGACTGTGGCCGCATTTAAGAAATCCCATGACGCTATTGCACCCTTAGGCTTTCGTCTGACAACCCCGGAAGGCACTAGTGTAGCGGTGGTCACCGACTTAGGCGAGGTCACGGCTGATGTCGTGGGGGGTGCCATCGGTTGCGACTACTTGGTCTTTGAGAGTAACCACGACCGCGACATGGAGCTTAACTCTGGCCGCCCTTGGGCGCTCATTAGACGCGTGATGGGAAAGTACGGCCATCTGTCTAATGCTGAGGCGGGGGATGCCTTGGCCGAGATTATCACAGAAAATACAAAGGGCATTATGCTGGCGCATCTCAGTCTGCATTGCAATACGCCCACGCAAGCGCTGCAAACTGTGTCTTCATACTTACGGCGACTGCGCTACGAGGGCGTGCTTACCGTGGCTAGCGCTTGGGAAACGACCGTTCTCGTCGATACAACAAAGGAGAGGATAGGCCTCGGCTAGACAAGTACTTGTCTACCTCTTTGCTCGACTCATGCTACTGAGACTTGCGGCTAAAATTTCAATGCCTGAACTAATCTGGGCTTCGGAAGTAGCCGCGATGCTCAGGCGCAGATAGTTCTTGTAATCATAGGGGGCTAGGCTAAATTGCTCGCCGGGGGTGAAAGAAACTCCGTGCGGAGACGTTAATTCCAACAGCTTAGTAGCGTGCGTGGCGGGCGATAGCCCTACCCAGCAGTTCATGCCCCCCTTGAGGGGGCTGAAGTGGGCTTCGCCTTGCAGGTGCTTTTTCAAGGTTGCGTAGAGAAAGCTAGCGCGCTCTCCATAGATGCGGCGCAAGAACTCTTGGTGCTGCAACCATTTGCCGCTCTCTAGATAGAACTGGAGAGCTCTTTGTGTTATCCCGGAGCTTCCTAAGTCGACGGCTTGCCTAGCTTTATTGAGGGCCTTGTTAAGGGACTTGGGCACAACAAGAAATCCTAGACGTAAGCCGGGCATAAACAACTTCGAAAAGCTCTTTACATAAAGCACGCGGTCAGGCGCATCCTGCCACAGAGAGCGCGGGCGAGTAGGGGTGTAGTAGAGTTCAGCAATATGATCATCTTCGATGATATAGTAATCGTGTTGGCGAGCGAAAGCGATCAGTGTCTGCCGGGACTCACTACTGTAGCTGATGCCTGTCGGATTATGAAAGTTTGGAATGGTATAGATAACTTTTGGAGCAAGTTTTTGTGCCTGAGCAAGGTCTTTGGCGCGGAGCCCTTGGTGGCCTAGTGGCATTCCGACGACACGGGCATTGCAGGCAGAGAAGACTTGCAGTGCGCCGCCATAACTAGGGCTCTCCATTAGAACGGTATCGCCAGGGGACAGCAGGACTTGGCCGAGCAAAAAAATGGCCTGTTGAGCGCCGGAAGTAATGTGAATTTGGTCTGGGTCGACATCCATGCCTTGGCTTATCAAGTAGTTAGCAATCGAATGTCGTAGCTTGGGGTAACCCTGTGCCTCAGGGTAGGCAAAGGCGTAGCCGCCGTCGCGTTCGAGCACTGTTTGAAAGGCAACCTTAAAGTCATCGACCGGAAAGTACTCTGGTGAGGGAGTGCCTGAAGTAAAGTCAACAATGAAATCATGCGTAGGAGGTAGTTCGGGTCGTTTAGTGGAATGTGGTGCACGATAAGTGCCGCTTCCTTCGCGGCTGTATACTATTGCCTCCGCCTCTAACAGTTTGAACGCTGACACAACAGTGGACGGACTGACCTTGTAAGTCTTGGCCAAGGCACGCACGGCGGGCAGTTTGCTGTGTGGAGGAAGGGTGTCGAATTTTGCCCGCAAGTGCTCGGCCAGTTTCACATAGAGTGGTTGTAGTATGCCTTGGTGTTTCATCATCATCCGCCTTTCTCTTGACAAGCTTTCTGCAGTAGTTATAATTTCCTTGACAGTGTGAGCCATACACTTTTAACTGTATCGGTACACTGAATAAGTGTCAAGGAGTGGATTTCTCAATGCGGACCGATTTGAATAAGGGCCTCGCTGAAATGCTCAAAGGCGGCGTTATTATGGATGTAGTAAATGCCGAACAGGCAAAAATCGCGGAAGCAGCTGGTGCTTGTGCCGTTATGGCACTAGAGCGTGTACCATCTGACATCCGCCGCGATGGCGGCGTAGCTCGCATGAGCGACCCCGAGCTTATTATAGGGATTAAGCAGGCAGTGACCATCCCCGTCATGGCGAAAGTGCGCATCGGTCACTTTGTCGAGGCGCAGATTCTCGAAGCCCTACGCATAGATTTTATTGATGAGAGCGAAGTGCTAACTCCAGCCGATGACCAGTACCATATTGACAAGCACCGCTTTGAGATACCCTTTGTTTGCGGTGCACGCAACTTAGGCGAGGCTTTGCGGCGCATTGGCGAGGGTGCTGTGATGATTCGTACTAAGGGTGAGGCAGGCACAGGCAATGTCGTCGAGGCGGTGCGACATATGCGCACGATGATGTCGGAGATTCGCCGCGTGCTGCTCGCCCCCGATGAAGAGCTCATGACGCTGGCCAAAGAGTTTGGCGCACCGTTTGCCCTGTTGCAAGAAGTTAAGCGCTTAGGCAAGCTGCCAGTCGTCAACTTTGCCGCGGGTGGCCTGGCCACGCCGGCCGATGCCGCCTTGATGATGCAACTTGGTTGCGACGGAGTGTTTGTGGGCTCGGGCATCTTTAAGTCGTCGAATCCGGCTGCGCGCGCTGCCGCCATCGTTGAAGCGACAACGCATTTTGCCGACAAAGAGAGATTGGCACATATCTCGCGCGGGCTTGGCACACCCATGAGTGGTCTTGAAATTGCCAGTCTAGCCACAACATTTGCGGAGCGCGGTTGGTAATGCGCGTAGGCGTATTGGCCTTGCAAGGTGCTTTTCGCGAGCACCTCAAGGCAGTGCAAACATTAGGCCATGAGGCGCGCGAGGTCAGGACCAGTGCCGATCTCAAAAAGATAGACGCCCTTATTTTGCCGGGTGGGGAAAGTACGGCCATGGGCCGGATTATCGCGCGCAATGATTTGCTCGAACCACTAAAGGAATTCGCCGCACACAAGCCCACGCTAGGGACCTGTGCAGGTGCGATTCTTTTGGCGAAAACTATCGCGAATGGTGACACTCCTTATCTAGGAGTTCTGGATATCACTGTGGAGCGGAATGCCTACGGCTCTCAGCTTGACAGTTTTGTCGGGCGAGGCGACGTGGGTGAAATTCACGATTTCCCCCTGGTATTCATTCGTGCACCACTTATCACTGCTGTGGGGCCGGCGGTGGAAGTTGTCGCCGCTATCGGACGTGACATAGTGGGGGTGCGTCACAGGAATCTGTGGGCGCTAACTTTTCACCCCGAAATGACCAGTGATACACGGTTGCACGCCTGGTTCTTGCAGGGCACGTAGGCTTCTCAGGAAACGAGCGGACACTTAAGAGCTGGCCAAGTTTTTGGCTGGCTCTTTGCCTTGGTCGGTAGGCCGTTCTCGTCGGGCAGGTATCGGCTGGGCCTTTTGATATGCTAAAATATAAGGGAGTGTGCATGTAAAAAGACGATAAAGGCGTTGAGGATTAAGCCATGAAAGAAGTAGTTGTATACACGGACGGTGCATGCTCCGGTAATCCTGGTCCAGGCGGATGGGGGACGGTGCTGCTTTATGGTGAGACGCGCAAAGAACTAAGTGGAGCTGAACCGCATACTACTAATCAGCGCATGGAGCTAAAGGCAGCCGTAATGGCTCTCGCAGCCCTAAAGATGCCTTGTGCGGTCACTCTGTATAGCGATAGCGCCTACCTCATCAATGCCTTTGTGCAAAATTGGTTTGCCAAGTGGGAAGTAAACGGCTGGCTAAACAGCAAGAAACAGCCCGTAGAAAACGCGGACTTGTGGCGTGAACTACGGAGTCTCGCCAAGGTACATCGCGTGACTTGGGTTAAAGTACCGGGCCATGCTGGGGTGCCGGAGAACGAACGTTGCGATCAGCTGGCGCGTGCCGCCATAGCGGTAGCGCGAGCAGCGCAAGCTACATAGACCAAAAGGGGGGCTGCACGTGCTGACCAAGATAGCACCTAATATTTTTGCTTTGCCACGGAGAGGTGCGATGCTGGTGGAAGGTAGAGTCTATCTTAGTGATGCCTTGCGGGAGCAACTAGGTGATGATGATTCTTTGCAGCAATTGCGTGACGTGGCCTGCCTGCCCGGGGCCTTTAGGCAAGTGATAGGCCTGCCTGATATGCATAGCGGTTTTGGTATGCCCATTGGCGGGGTCTTGGCGACTGATGCCGAGTCTGGTGTGGTCTCGGCCGGTGCGGTTGGGATGGACATAAACTGCGGCGTTAGGCTATTGACCACTGATGTCGAGGCAGCGGAACTCTCAGTAAAGGCCTTGCGCCAACTGATGTTAGCGCTAGAGGCGCGTATCCCCACTGGTGTGGGCAAAAAAAGCCCTCAAGGTGAGCTGCGCGGTAGCCTAGCGCGCGAGGTCTTGACACAAGGTGCGCAGGCAGTGGTGGCCGAGGGCTATGGGCAAGCGAGCGACCTCGAGTTGACCGAGGAAAATGGGGCCTTGCCTGGGGCTGACCCCGGCGCTCTCACCAAGGCAGCCTTAGAGCGCGGCGGGCAACTGTCAACTCTGGGTGGTGGGAATCATTTTCTCGAGTTCTGTTTCGTGCAAAAAGTGATGGATGCTGAGGCGGCGCAAAGTTTCGCTTTACGTCAAGGAACATTGGCGATACTAATTCATAGCGGTAGTCGAGGCCTCGGGCATCAGACTTGCACAGACTTTTCCGCGATGATGCTCGAAGCCGCTCCCCGCTACGGCCTGCAGCTGCCAAACAAAGGGCTGGCCGCTGTCCCCATACAGTCTCATGAAGGGCAACGCTACCTAGCGGCCATGGCCTGCGCCGTTAATTACGCTTTTGCCAACCGCCAGCTTATGGCCCATGCCGTGCGCGAGGTGCTGCGCGAAGTGCTCGGTATTCCGTCTCGCGAGGTCAGGCAGGCCTATGACGTGGCCCATAACATTGCCAAGTTTGAGGAGCATTTTGGACAAAAAGTACTCGTTCACCGCAAAGGTGCGACCCGGGCACTGCCGCCGCAACATCCCAGTAATCCTTCGCAGTACATGAAAAGTGGCCACCCAGCCCTATTACCAGGGAGCATGGCCACTGGCTCCTATGTTGTTGTGGGTACACCTAGGCTTAGTGAAACTTTCTTCTCGGTCAACCACGGGGCAGGGAGGAGTATGTCGCGTAGTCATGCCCGTAAGAATATTAGCGAAGGCGAACTGCGTGACAGCCTAGGAGCGACCCTCGTCAATGCGCGTAACCTGCGGAGCATTCTCGACGAAGCCCCCGCTGCGTACAAGGACATTGATGCGGTCAGTGCAGTGCTCGCGGATATTGGCCTGACCCGCCTCGTGGCACGCCTTAAGCCGCTGGCCGTAATCAAAGGCGAGGATGATGCCTAGCGACCCCTTTTGTCGAGGAAGGAGGCGGCAGCTAGACCAGCGACGGCCCCCTCACCTACGGCCTTAGCAAGTTGAAAAGGGCGTCCGGTGCAATCACCCGCGGCAAAAACGCCTGGGATATTTGTTGCCATTTGCCTATCTACTTCGATGGCCCCTTGAGATATCGCGAGATCTGTGAGCAATTGCTCCACTGGCGTTACGTCGCGGAAGATAAACAAGCCGTCAACAGCAAGTTCCCTGTCACGTAATGCCAACTTGGTCAGGCAGTGCTCGCCTAGAATACCGATGGGCTTGCCTCGCACCACTTCTATATCGTCCCGGAGATGCTCAAAAGGTATGTTTTGGGGGATGAAGTAAACCTTAGCAGCAATAGTGGCGAGGAAATTGGCTTCCTCTACCGCTTCACTGGTGTAGCCCACCACCGCAACTACCTTTCCTCTGTATAGGGGGCCATCGCAAGTCCCGCAGTAACTTACGCCAAGCCCTACGAAGTCGCGCTCGCCAGGCAGGTAGCTAGTCTGTGAGATCCCTGTGGCGAGAATTAAACTTCGTGCCTCAAAGATCTCTCCCTTGGCCGCGAGCATAAAGCCGGTTCCGGTGGACACAATGGTGTCTACCCGATGACGGAGAATAGTCAACCCCATATCGGTGAAGTGCTTTAAATAGCGTTGTCCCAATTCTGGTCCGGAGAGAGGGAGCCCGAGGTAGTTTTCCACCCAGGGTGCGCTTTCAAGTTTCGGACTGCAGACCTCAGCACCAAAAACCTGCACTTTTTTATTGCGTATCTTGGCATTTATGGCGGCCGACAGCCCCGCTGGCCCGCACCCAATAATGGCAATATCTAAAATATCCATCTGAAAAACCTCCGCTTCGCTCTTTTAGTGAAATGACATTGTTGGCGGCGTGGTATGGCCACGCCTAGGATATAGAATATAGGATACCTATAGGGGTAGTCAAGTTCGTCCTGCGCGGACTGTTTGCCCAGGCAAGGACTTGACAACTTTAGCAATCGACTAGTACAGTTGAGTCGTACAAACATTACTGGGGGTGGCCATCTTGACGATCACGAGCAGTGCCGATATTCTCGAAAAAGCAATGCCTGACTTGCAGTTACGCCTACGGCGAATTGAAGGTCAAGCGAGGGGACTGCAGCGCATGCTAGAAGAACGCAGAGCCTGTGAAGATGTAGTTACCCAAGTGGCCGCACTCAAGGCGGCTGTAGAGCAAGTTGGCCTCACTATGGTCGCCTGCCTGCTCGAGAGTGCCGTTCGGCAAGCGGTGGAGCAAGGCGTCAGCACAGACGAGGCAGTTAGCTATGCCAAAAAATATATGTCACAGCTTTAAGCTGAACAAGATAGGCTGGCGGTGGATAGCTGCTTAGAGGCAGTTGCTGTCTTGGACAGCAGGGATATGGAAAAGGAGACGGGCTGTCCGCAGGGACTAAGGCCGTCTCCTTTTTGCTTAGAGAGTTAGATTCGACTGCTTATGGCAGCAAGCGACCGAAGAGCGCGCGGTACTTGATGCGGAAGATGTCGGTGTTGTCTATGGTGCCGCTCACCATGTCAGAGTGCAGGCCAAAGGCACGGGATACTATGCTGCCGGAGTGATCCCAGCGTGAGGACCATGCTATGGCAAAAGGAAAACGGCGGCCATTGCGATCGGGCGCAGATAAAAATGGTGGTGTGTTGGTGCCGTCGCGGCCATCTAACAGCTCGGTGAAGTATACTTCTCCGGCGCGGTTTCTGAGAACCTGTGTAGGTACCACATTGCCGGCGGCATCAACAGCTGGGTTGCCCATAATGGAGAGGCCACTCGCCTCACTGTCGGCAGCGGTGATGACGAGGGTATTGAGATGTCGCTTGGCAAACTCTAAGGCCACCCCAATGGCGTCATCGGCGCGTTTAGTCGCTTCGATCGCGCCACGAGCATTTAGTGCGCCATTAGCCAGATTATCGGTGCCTTCTTCTTCGGCGACCAAGTAGAAGCCCTTGTCGTTATTGCGTGAAAGTATTTGAATTGCCGCGGTCATCATTTGCGCAAAGGTAGGTGCATTGGGGTCAAAATCCTGCAGGCCTTCCGCGCGTAGTTGTTCTTCAGTGTAGATGTAACGCGGGGAAGCTTCTTCATTATTGTCATTGTAGGTATCATGTGCGGCAAAGAGGCCAAGCACGCGGGTAGTGTTAACCGGGAGATTTAGCAATTCTTCCCTTGTGTAGATGACACGGTAACCTCTAGCGATAGCTTCATTGATGAGATTTACGCCGTCCGTTCTGCGGCCGCGCACACCGTGTCTGCCGACAACTGTATTAGGTAGGAACCAAACCTCGCCCCCACCAAAGATAACGTCAATCTGCTGGCCCTCTGGGCGGATGATTAACTCACGTGCGATGCCAGCATGGTCGCCGCGATTGATAACGCTTGCGCCCCACACGCCTGTACCAGGCTCCGTGATAGTGCCGGTGTTAATCATGCCTACGGAAAAACCAGCTATCTTGGCTTCTTCGAGAATAGTGTGGGGTTGACCAGAGCGAGAGATAATCTGCGCGTTCTGTTGGTCAAGCCCGAAGGAGCCATCCCAAACCTTCACGCCATAAGCATGCGTCACAGCTCCACCATTCGAAGTGCCAACCAATTCGTTCAACATATGGCCTTTATAGACAGCCGTAGCTGGGAGCCTATCCCAATTCAGCTCGCCATCAGGCCCGTAGTGGAGCATTCTGGCCGCGGCAAAGAAAGAGGGCGAAGTGCCGTCAGGGTGTATGAAAATCACGTTACGTGGTCCATTGTCGGTAAAGATGGACGCAGTGCGAGCAACGCTATCCCAGGTAAAGCGCACCCCTAGGCTGCTTAGAAAAGTAATGGGCACCACAGTGCGCCCGCCCTCAATCCGCGGGGGAACATCTAGTGCTACAGCGCGATCATTGACATGCGCGGTGCGGTCGTTAATGCGCAGCATTACATTCTGATTTTGACCATGGGATACGATGGTCTGCGTTGCGGAGAGCCATTCTAAGTGTAGGCCCAAAGCATCGCTGATGGGGCGAAAAGGCACCATGATCACATTGTTGGTGATAATGAGAGGTGTCGCTGTCGCTATGGCACGACCGTCTAGGATGATGTTCATACTGGCACTCGGTGTGACCGCCGCCGTGAGCGGTGTAGTCAGTAGTAGCATGATAGTGACGACAGCGGAGATGAGTCTGGTTAGAGTTTTACTGATTTTCAATGTATAGACCTCCTCGTATACTTTTTTGGTACCGATAATGCAAAACAATGATACCACAACTAGCTCAATTGTGTGTAATCGAAGTTTTATCGGCATTAAGAGGACATTAAGGCGAAGTAAAACACTAGGTCGGGGAATTACTCTCTAACTTGCCGCGGATACCTAGCATGACGCGATAGGGGCCCGGTGTGCCGGGTGGGATCAGGGCGACTCTATCGCCCTCGCGGATTAATTTTTGGGAGTCTTCAACTTTGCCATTAACCATTACGGCTTCAATTTGTCGCGCGGTAAGACCGATGTGATGTAGTAAATCATTTACGGTCACCCCTTGGCCTACCTCCAGATATGTTGGGAAAGAATAGCCCTTCTCTTTCATCATTTCTTGTAGCGTAGAAAAAAACCTCAGCTCAATTGTCCCCATAAACAGATTCCTCCCCGCAGCACTGTACTAGAAAATTCTACAAAGAAATGGCAACTCCTCTTTGGCTGTACAAGAGATTGCCAGCGACAAGTCTGTGGGAGCAATAATTTGCGCAAAAATTTTGTATAATTAAAAGAGGAAAATTTTGCGCAATGTTGAATATGTTTTGGGACAGAGTCTATAAATAATAGAGGAGGTTCGGATTAATGCCAAGACTGTTGCGCATAAACATGTCGACGCGTGAGGCCAAGTATGAGGATGTGCCAGAGAAGTATTTGCCGCTAGGAGGACGGGCGCTGACATCGCAAATTGTCTGTGACGAAGTTCCGCCCGCCTGCCACCCGCTACGAGAATTCAACAAACTGGTTATCGCGCCAGGGCTTTTGTCCGGCACCACGGCTCCTTCATCCGGCCGACTTTCTTTCGGGGGAAAGAGTCCCTTGACAGGTGGGATTAAAGAGGCTAACGCGGGGGGCATCTGTTCGCAGAAAATCGCTAGCCTCGGCCTGAAAGCTATCGTAGTCGAGGGAATGCCTAAGGAACAGGGCACATGGATTGCTAAAGTCTCGCCTGACGGCACGGAAATTATCGCGGCTGACGATTTGGCGGGCAAAGGAACATACGAGCTAACGGCCATACTGCGCGAGCGCTATGGCAGCAAGGTTGGTGTTATCTGCAATGGCCCGGCGGGAGAAATGATGCTCGCCGGAGCAGGTGTCGCCAGCAATGATGGCGAGGGCAACTCGAGCCGCTATGCCGGGCGAGGTGGTTTAGGAGCAGTGCTAGGCTCGAAACGCCTGAAGGCCATTGTCATTGACTCGCCCGCAACTTATGGAGTTCCTGTGCACGATAAGGAGAAATTCTCCGTGGCCGCCAAAAAGTTTGCCAAAATCCTGCTTGACCACCCGGTAAGTGGCACAGGACTACCCAGCTATGGCACCAATGTCTTAATGAATGTTATTAGTGAAGCCGGGACTTTGCCCGTGCGCAACTTCAGCAATAATGGTCGTTTCGAGCATGCCAATGAGATTGGCGGAGAATCGTTGGCGCGCATTGCCAAGGAACGAAAGGGCGGACGCGTGGCGCACGCTTGCCATCCTGGCTGTGTCATCCGTTGTTCTAACGCCTACCCCATGCCAGACGGCAGGATTTGCTCCCCTGTAGAATATGAGACTGCTTGGGGTTTTGGCGCTAATCTCGAAATCAAGAGCCTCGATACCATTGCGGAACTCAATTACATTTGCAACGATGTCGGGCTCGATACTATCGAAGCCGGCGTGGCCTTGGGAGTCCTGATGGAAGCAGGCGCCATACCCTTTGGCGACGACGCTGCGGCAATTGCCGCTCTAAATGAAGTGGGCAAAGGCACACCTGCCGGACGCATTCTTGGCAACGGGGCCGATTTTGTAGGTAAGGCCTATAGCGTAACGCGCGTGGCCACGGTCAAGGGCCAAGGTATCCCGGCTTACGACCCGCGCGCCTGCAAGGGAATGGGCGTAACATATGCTACTAGTCCCATGGGGGCAGACCATACCGCAGGGTATGCCGTTACGGCCAATATCCTCAAGGTGGGTGGCTTTGTCGACCCCCTCAAGGCCGAAGGACAGATTGAGCTCTCGCGCAACTTGCAGGTGGCGACAGCGGCCATTGATGCTTCCGGCCTCTGTCTATTCGTGGCCTTCCCCGTTTTAGATAATCCCGATGGACTACCGACCATTGTGGAGATGTTGAATGCCCAGTATGATCTGACCCTCACTACAGATGATGTGCTTGCGTTGGGCAAGAGCATGCTCAAGTCCGAACTAGCCTTTAATGAGGGAGCAGGCTTTACCAAGGCAGCCGATCGCCTACCGGAGTTCTTCTGCACAGATAAACTTGCACCCCATAACACTGTGTTTGATATCAGTGACGCAGAGCTTGACAGCGTGTTTAGGACCTAGCAAGAGCAATCCGTATGTGTCATAGCGCACATCGGTAGAATGTCGAAAGTAGGAGTGTGCGAGATGTTTATTGAGCTACGCGTGTATACTGGCCTTGAGAAATATCTCGGCATAAGCCATGGGGAGAAAATGGCGGTGGCTTTCGATGGGGACACGACCATACGCGATATTCTTGGGCGTTACAATATTCCGGCAGTCGAGGTAACCGCTGCCTTGGTGAATGGCCTGCACAAAACTCTTGATTACTGTCTGCAAGACGGTGACCGGGTGTCGCTATTCCCACCGGTGGGTGGCGGGTAAGGCGAGGAGTGGTAGGGTAATGGTCGACCTCTCTCCCCTGCAAGAGAAGCGTTACCATAGAAATATTCAGGTGCCCTGTATTGGTGTAGAAGGACAAAAGAAATTGCTTAGTTCATCGGTCCTGGTGGTGGGGGCGGGAGGGCTTGGCTCTCCCGCAGCCTATTTTCTTGTTGCGGCCGGCATCGGGCGCTTAGGGATTGCCGATGGGGATATCGTAGACCTTTCTAACTTGCAGCGCCAGATACTGCACTTTACCGCCGATCTCGGCAGGCCCAAAGTGGAGTCCGCCGCGGATAAACTGAGTGCGCTGAACCCCGACTGTGAAATAGTCATGCATCCTTATGTGATAACGCAAGACAACGCCTGTGAAGTAGTGGCCCAGTACGACCTCGTCATCGATGCTACCGACAACTTCGCCAGTCGATTTGTCTTGAACAAAGCCTGTTTAGACACAAACAGACCCTTTATACATGCCGCTGTGCTGTCCATGGCCGGGCGAGTGATGACGATTTTGCCCCACCAAGGAGCGTGCTTGCGCTGTGTTTTTCGCGAGCCGCCTTCACCTACCGCCAAATCTACGTTTGAGCTAGGCATATTGGGCACCATTCCCGGAATAGCGGCCTGCCTGCAAGCGACCGAGGCCATCAAGTATCTGCTAGGACAAGGGGAGCTTCTTGTCAATCGACTGCTAATTTTTGGTGGACTGTCGATGCAGTTTGAGACGGTTGCCGTGCTGCGCGATCCCGAGTGTCCGGATTGCGGCCTATAGAGGACGACAGTAGTGGCCAAGCCACAGCTAGCATTGCATCGCCAAGGCGCAAAGGTGAAATGAAGACGACACGTCGACATGAGGTAGAAAAACATAAGTGCACAGGAGCCGCGTTTGCTGCGGCTCCTGTGCACTTAACGACCAAGGAAATTGGCGATAAGCGCATAACTTTCAAATCTTTGTGCACTCACTATCTCATTGCCCAATCTTTCCGCCTTCTTCGTCCAAACTGTAGCGTCGGCCTCAACCTTTACTGTTGCGGTGAAAGTAAGAGTTTCGACCCTCGCCATGGTAGCCTCTTGCCAGGGCGCATCGTTGCTAAATCTATATAGCAATACTACCTCAGAAAAAGGAATTTTTGACGGCAGCTCATAAAGCACGGTCGCATAAAGTGATTCATCGTTAGGTCGCTCGCTTTTAGCAACTGTGAATTTCGTACGCACAATTTCTGCCGCAGGCTTCGTCAAAGCCCGAAGATGTGTCTGTATTTCTTGAATTTGACGCGAAATCATACCTGATTGAATTGCCAGTGTCACTGTTGCTATGATGAGTAATAGTACGGCACCATAGGTCAAATATCGCGGAAACTTCATGGCAATACCTCCTCAATACTGGAAGAGCGCGATGTCATTTTGTAGTAACACAGCAAGCATGAGGTCCATCACTGGCACTGAGAGGTTCAGCCTGCTGACAAGTTCCTGAGAATTCACGGCCAAAGCAACCACCATCTCTCGAGCATGGAACCGGTGATGAACACTTCGCGTTCCCAGTCCTGTATGCCGACAATCTCGCCGTCTATTTTTTCCGCCTTTGTTATCCAAATCGTAGCGTTCTCCTGGACTGGTACAGTAGCAGAGAAAGTAATGGGATCAGACGGAGTCATGACCACGTGCTGCCATGGATCGTCTCTATCGAACCGATAAAGAAATACTATCTCAGAAGTAGGTAGTTTTGATGTGAGTTCATAGGTACCTGTAAAATACAGCGATGCATGGTCTGGATATTCACCTTTGTGACTTTTGCCCCGAATCCTAAAGTGTGGCACAGGTCTAGTCATGGTTTCAAGGCGTATTCTGATGTCCCTAAGTTGAAGGTAAACCACATAGGATTGGATTGCTGTCACTAACATGGCTAAGATGAGCAGTGCAGTGGCGGCAGGCACTAAATATCGCGCCGGTTTCACTTGATCAGCCTCCTAAGGCCAAGTTTCATACTCAGCGGCATGTATTCTATCGGTATGCTTCTTAGATGCTCCACTGAACTGACCCAAATAGTACTGAACGTATAGGCCAGGAATGTCAGGGTCATCCCAATAATACTCGTGCCAACTCGCCCACGTATGAAAATAATAGTCTGTCCTCGTCACGCGTCCACGCTGTCCGGCCGGGACAGGCCACACATAGCTTGAGGTAGTGCTATAGCCATACTGGGGATTAACCGCAAGATAAGGCAACCCCGCCCCTGAGCCGCCGTAACTAAAGCTCCAGGTAAATGTCCACGAATACGACTGTGAAATGGTGCCGGGGCCAAGCATCCACCCAGACAGAGGAGTAGTTGCTTGTGAGTGATAAGATCCGCTGCCAATTAAGTGGGTAGTAATGTAGGAGCTCGTCATTGTGTCAATTATCAGGACCTTACGATGATTGAGTTGTTTTGCTATTTTGAGAATTGCTGGCGACAAATACTTTATGTTCTCATGTTTAGAGATAGCTTCGCTTAATTTAGCCATATCAACGATTAAAGTTCTTGAGTCTTCTAGCGCCCACGTTCCTTGGTGTGTGTTTAGTATCATGAGGAAAGAACCTATTGCCGCTATGTCTTTGTCTTGTAGCGAAATCCGCTCGATGGCTACCCTGCCCTCAACTAGGCACAGTGACAATTTGCGTTCTGCCATCGCTTCTCTCGTGTGAGCTGAAGCCAGCAGTGTGAGACAAACCATTGCCACTAAGAAAAACTTTTTGATCAACACCGGGTCACCTCCGTTAAATATTTTTTGATATAATTGATATATTCGCAACAACTTTTTCTATTCCTTCTTGCGGTTCCCCCAAAATGTACTAAATTTTGCGACTTTGCCTGTCCGGGAGTTAACGGAGATAATGACCGTATCTAGGAAAGCAAAAGACGTCTCTTATCGGTGAAATTAACAGGTTCACCGGAGACGTCTCCTCAAAAACAGGAGTTAGTTGCATAAAATACACACTCACGCGACTGAGGCCATCAAGTACTTGCTCGGGCAGGGCGAGCTCTTGGTTACCCGTATGCTGATATTTGACGGTCTGTCTATGACCTTTGAAACGGCCGAGGTCAGGCGCGACCCTAAGTGCCCAGATTGCGGCACGCCGTAGTGCGTTCAGAGGACCCAAAGAGAGGAGAGTGAGTTGCTGGCACATCTCCTAGTTCGACTCTGCTACCATAGTTGCCGTGAAAGTCACTGCCAGCGGTAAGAATCATAGGGCGCTGCTCGGCTAGGGCAAGTATGCGTTCCTTATCTTCCGTGCTATTGTCACAGTGGTGAAGCTCAATGCCGTCCAGCCCACACTCCCACAATTCATCGATTAAGTCGAAAGAATCCTGCTGTCCCGGATGTGCGAAGATGGCTATGCCACCGTCCTTCTTGACGGCACGAATTGCATCGCGGACATCAACGTAGAGGATTTCGCGCGCGCAGGGTGCGCCTTTGCTAAACAATGTTTGGTAAAGGGTGTGATAATCACTTTGGCCGTAGCCTTTTTCTAAAAGTACGGCTAAGAGGTGCGGCTTGTAGATGGAGGCGCTATGCTGAGATTTTTCGAGTACCTCGTCGAGGGTGATAGAATACCCGAGCTTTATAAGCATCTCAATTTGCCACAAGGCGTTCTCTCTGCGCCGTTTAAGCAGGGGGGAGCATAACTCGGTGATAGAGGGCGCGTCTAGGCAAAAGGTATAGCCTAGAATGTGTGCCTTTTTTTGTCGCTGAAAATCAAAGCCAGAAATTTCTACTCCCGGCAAGCATTTTACACCAAGTGATTGTCCTAGCGCTAGAGCCATTGGCACTCCCGCCACCGTATCGTGGTCGGTGATGGCAATACAGTCTAGCCCACGCTTCTGCGCAAGTTCCATAGTACGCCTTACCGAGAAGTTGCTATCTGAAAAATGCGTATGCACATGCAAGTCGCTCCGCATAGTCCACCCCTGTCCTCTGATTTATGATGCTAAGTGGCCCGCACTCATGGTCAGTACTCTGTCACAAACGCCATCCATAAAGGCGAGGTCGTGAAAGATGCCGAGGAGGGAAGTTCCCCTTGCCTTTAGCTTTTCGAGGAGTTCCTTGACGCGCATTTTGGTTTCGTTATCGAGTGAGGCAGTTGGCTCGTCTAGTAATAGTAGCCTGGGGTTTTTCGCCATGGCTCGAGCGATGTTTAGGCGCAGTTTTTCACCGCCGGAAAAAGTGTGAGGAAAGACGTCCCACAATTCAGGGGTTAATTCAAAATGACGTAATATCTTTTCTGTTTCTATTTGGGCGCATTCTGGGGCAAAGCCCACATCGCGCATGGCGTACTCAACAGTTTCGCGGGCGGTAACGCGCGGTAGGACATGAAGAAACTGCGATACGTAGCCGATTTCCTGTCGACGCAGATGCACGATGTCGCGATCTCCCGCCAGCGCTAAGTCTACGGGTCCAAGCAGTGTGGAATCATACCATATGTGTCCTCGGTCTGGTAGGTAAGAACGGTAGATGCACTTTAGCAGGGTAGATTTGCCCGAGCCGCTTCGCCCGGTAATGCCGACAAACTCCCCTGTATGTAGTGAGAAATTAATATCCTGACAACCCAGGATGACTTTCGGTCCAGGGTGAAGTTTGAATTGCTTATTAAGACCCTCAATGCGGATAATTTCTGACACGCGCATTCACCTCGTCCTCGCATATTTGGCGACAAAATCTAGTGGGGCAAGCACAAAGTCGTCAAGACGCTCTTTAATGACATCGTAAGTCCAGTCCCACCAGCTGATTTGCTGTAGTTGTTCTGCGACTTCTTCAGAAAACCTCGCGCGAATGAGACGAGCGGGAACACCTCCCACAATTGAGTAGGGAGGCACATCTCGCGTCACTACCGCGCCGCTCCCGACGATGGCACCGTGCCCGATTGCGACGCCAGGCAAAATTGTCGCGCCGTGCCCTAGCCATACATCGTGGCCAATCGTCACGCGTTGCGCTTCGCGCCAGGCAAAAAACGCATCATCATCCTTATCGGCCAAGCCATACATCTTGCGGCGATATGTGAAGTGGTGCAATGTTGCCCTATCTTGTGGGTGCTGTGTGGCGCCAATCCTCACCATGGAGGCGATGTTAGCAAATTTGCCAATGGTGGCGTTTTGCACTTGGTTGTAGCCGGCGGTGTATGAAAAATCACCAAAGGCGACGTTTTCCCAACTGTTGTGCGGGCCAATCTCTGTCCAGGCGCCGAGGGTAACGTTCATGAGATGGCAGTTCTCATGAATTGTCGGCTCCGCACTGAGTAATTTTTCCCCTATCATACTGCCACCCTGCGACGTGCATAATGCAGCTGCGAGACCAGTTTCCCATCGACCAGTACGGAAGTAATCATGGGGAAGTCCTCTTGGTCGTGCTGTATAATGACGAGATCGGCTTTCTTGCCGGCGGCTAGCGAGCCATAGTCTTTGCTAAGGTTTAGTGCATGTGCAGGATTGAGTGTGATGAGTTTAAACAACTCAGCTAAGCTATATTTTAATTCCTTATGCAAGAGAAAAATGGCGTGCAGTAGCGATGCCGGATAGTAATCGCTGCAGAGAATATCAATGCAACCTGCGGCAATAGCTTCTTTCGCGGACAAGTTGCCGGAGTGAGAGCCGCCGAGCAGTACGTTCGGGGCCCCCGCTACCGTAAACATGCCTCTCTCTTTGGCGCCTTGCGCTACCATGAGCGAAACAGGGAACTCTGAGATGGAGGTGCCCATGCTCTTGACAAAATCGAGCTTGGCTAAGGAGTCGTCATCATGGGAGGCAAGCGTCACACCGTTCGCGATGGCTACTTTACTGATCTGCAAAATAGTGGCGAGGTCGAGTTTTTCTTTGCTTCTTGCCTCGGCGATGTGTCTGTCTAGCTCGACTCCCGTGAGGTTGCGGTAGCCTTGCACGGTCTCACGATAGGCTTCTAAGTCCCGGTACTGACCCTGCCCAGGCGTGTGGTCCATAAAGGAAAGTAAGTGTACCCGCCTTTCTTCGAGGTGAGAAAGCAAAAAAGGAACACCGTCTACATTGTCTATTTCGTAGCGGGCGTGGAAGCGATGGTTGATCAGGGTAGTGCTCCTGTTTAGTTCATCAATCAAGCAAGCTAGTTTTTTGACGTTGTCTGCGGTGCGAATCTTCTTTGGGGTGAAAATAGAGTCTTTGTAGAGTGAGAGGGAGTGATACATTGTGGTAATGCCCTGGTTGACGAGTTGCTTTTCGACTTCTTTAATTGCCATTTTGAAATCGAGGACACTGCTTGGGCGAGGGGAGGCCATATGTTCGATATAGTCGGAGTGAATGTCTATAAAGCCTGGGGCCACGTAACCACCGTGAGCATCGATGACAGTGAACCCTTCGGGCTCTATGTCGCCTTGACGGGCAATGCGAATAATGCGGTCACCAGCAATCACTAGGTCGCAGTCACTGGCCACCCTGTCTTCCAATATCAGCACGCCATTTTGTATTAAGTACATTTGTCTTCTCTCCCTCCGACTAAAGCAGTGACTGTACGAGTAGTTGCGTGTAGGGATGTTTTGGGTCTTCTAACACTTGGTCAGTCAGCCCCTGTTCGATGATGCGTCCGTTCTTCATGACGATGGTACGCTCCGCCAACATGCGAATGACGGCCAAATCGTGCGAGACAACAATCATGCTGATGCCTAGTTCACGCTGCAAGCCTTTGATCAGGTCGAGGACCATTGCTTGCACCGAGAGGTCTAGCCCCGTAGTAATTTCATCGAGGAGAAGTATAGGGGGGTTGTTCGAGAGTGCTTTAGCGATTTGCACTCTCTGTTGCATGCCGCCCGAAAAGGTGGCAGGTATGTCTAAAAAGCGATACTTGGGTATCTCCACCTTGGTAAGCAGAGTCGCGGCCCTTGCCGTCATGTGGCCGACAGAGCGACTGCCCGCAGCAATGAGTTTCTCGGCGATGTTACCCGTAGCAGAAAAAGACATGCGCAAACCGTGATACGGATTTTGGTAGACCATGCCCAGATGATGATTGCGGATATACCTTTTCTGCTGCGCTGTCTCGGTGAGCACGTTAACTTGGCCGTCCTTGTAGCCTGTGAGATATGCTTCGCCCGCAGTAGCGTCCTCATCAAAGTACAGGCAGCGGAGCAATGTAGATTTGCCTGAACCAGATTCGCCTACGATACCTAGGACTTCACCGGCATAAAGCTCTAAAGAAATACCGCTACAGGCGTAAATTGTGCGACAGGCTGGGCAGTAGCTCTGGCGCATAGCGCCCTCTCGGTTGTCACTACAACTGGCGCAGCCCGCACCAAAATGTTTGCCAAAGTTTATTAGCGACAGAACGGCGCGTTCTTTAGTGGTCACCTTGCTCCCCCCAAGTCGTTTCTAGCTCGGCAGACATTCTTTGCTGACAGAAGCTCGTATCATTGCACTGATAGTAGGGCGCTTGTGTTGTTGGGTCGATGAACTCGTCGAAAAAAACTCCCCTTGCGCCACATAGGCGGCATATCTTGCCCGTCATATCTTCTACGGTAAAGGGATGATCGGTAAAGGCCAGCGACTCTACCTTAGTGTAGGGAGGAACTGCGTATATCTTTTTCTCTCGTCCCGCCCCGAGGAGAATGAGAGCTGCAGAATAGTTTAATTTGTGGTTATCAAAACGCGGGATAGGGCTAGGTGCCATCACGTAACGATCGTGTACAAGTGTGGGGTGGTCGGCCCCGGTTGCTATCTGCCCGTGTTTCATAATCTGCTCGAACAGGGACAAATAGATGCCGCTGTATTCTTTTTCAGCATGTAATCTCTTGGCACGGGTGTCGCTCTGTTCTGTTTCGCGCAAGGGTTCGGGAATGGGCACCTGCAAGATTAAAATCTGATCTTCGCGCAGCGGTATTTCGGGTATGCGATGTCGGCTTTGCACCAGGGTGGCGTCAGGGGTTTGGTGTGTCGTCGCCACAGCCGTCGTTTGCTGTATAAATTTTCTGATATTAACCGCATTAACGGATTCATCTGAGCCTTGGTCAATAACCTTGATGACATCGTGGCGGCCAATGAGGGAGAGCGTCAGCTGCAGGCCCCCCGTGCCCCAGCCACGGGCAATAGGCATCTCGCGCGAGGCAAAGGGCACTTGGTAGCCAGGTATGGCCACTGCCTTAAAGATCGCGCGCCTTATCTCGCGTTTGGAGTTCTCATCAAAAAAGGCAAAATTATAATTGCTCATGCGCACCACCCAGACGAATTTTCCGTGCACTATCTAGCTCGGACTGAAAGGTTACATAATGAGGCAGTTTGAGGTGTGAAATGAAGCCTGTCGCCTCTACAGGGTCTACATGCGTGAGAACAAACTCTTCATCGTGCACAGGGGAACCCGGCACAGGGTTTTCGAGACAAAAGTCTAAAACGCTCATAGCGATCGCTTTCGTTTCATTCTGTCCGTAGCATACACCGTATCCGATGCAAAAGTTAATCTCTTTCTTGCCAGGGGCCGTCTCTTTAATGCTCGGAATTAAGGAGTCAACTTCAGTGACTTGAATTCGTCCAATGTACAGGGCGTCTCCTGGATCGCTCGTCTCCTCGAGAGGGTAGTCAATAGTTATGGGCACATTACCGACCCGTAGCTCGGCTACTGTGGGGTGCAACAGACCATAACCACGAATAGCGGCATAGCCAAGTGCCGTAACGGCGCCGGTTTCGCCGCGAGTCAAGGCTTGTAGCCGTTCACTGCGCTGGGCGGGAAAAGATAAACTTTGCCGAGTTACGTCCTGCGGGGGGGTGTTGTCTTCTGTCTTGGCGGCGAGTAGGCCTTCTTGGCGCACAATGTCAGCTACGCGAGTCATTTTCTGCGGCAGAGAATCTAATGGCGCGGGAGGAATCTTGGAGTAGTGCTCGAGCCATTTTTCCATATCAGAGATTTCTTCTGTTTCTAGGCTGAAGTCAAGTAGGCGATGAGTGTAATCATAGGACGCCCCTAATAGTTGCCCGCCTGGGATATCCTTGAAGGTGGCTGAGATTCTGCGCTCTATCGCCATGTCGTCAGTGGTGACAAGTCGCGAGTAATATTTGCGCGGCAAAGTCCCGCGGTAGGCGCGCAGGAGAAAGGTTGCCTCTTCGGGATTGCCCTCGGCCTGTTTAATGGCCAGCGCTGCTAAGTCTCGCGCGTACAGGCTAGCCTCAGACATCACCCTGTCGACTAGCCCACGGAGGCAACTTTTGATTGAACTAACCGTGATAATCTGGCGTTCCCTAAGGCGTGTTAGGCGCAGCCGCTTTATGGACTCGGAGATGGCGGCCTCCCCGCCCTTGACAGCAACATAGCCCATCAAAACTCACCTCATTCTTGTTATCGTGGTGGTGCGCGGAAGGATAAGGAGATTGTGGCTGTCGTCGATAAAACACATTTCGATGCCGAGCGGGTACTCCACATTTTTGTCAGCCCGTAGCGGGACGAAGTCGGTGTCAGTCACTATGGCAATGTGGTTTTCGTCTTGAATGCCCGGGCCTGTCAACGCTAATTCTTTGCTAGGGGTGATCGTCTCGACCTCTACAACGACTGTGGCCGATCGATGAGGGTTAATTAGGTCACCTAACCTGCTCGCAGACACAGCTCGTGTGAAATCATGAGGATTCCGTTCGCGGAGCACAAAAACAAAGTCAGCATCCGATAGTGGAGCGACTTTCGCATAGGTGAGCTGGCTGATGTAGCGTGCAGTTTTTTCGTGGTGATGGCCAAGCACATGGAAAGACACTTCGGTGTCAAGAAACATGAGCATGAGGAGGAGAGTTGCCTTGTAGCAAGCCAAGGGTAGTTCCAGTTTTTCGCTCTCAGGCTGTAGTGAGTTAATGGTACCCGGCTTGGACACGCAGTCTAGAACTTTGCGATAAGCTGTCTGTACGTCATGTACAAGATCAAGTTTCATTTTCGGTCCTCTCCTACATGATCCAGTGTGGAAAATTGAACTTTGGTGCGCGCGAGATGGGCAGCTTCGGTCAGGCGCTTAGCGGCCAGGTCATTTTCGGCAGCCTCTAAAAGTGCGTCCCACGTAGTGATTTCGGGCAGGCGAGCCTGATAGGCGGCATCTATAACCGCCAATCTGTAGGCAACTTGTGGCTTATGGTCTTGTATGAGCCCGATGCCTAAGGCTTCCTCTATCTGTACGCGGCATTCCGTCACTAATAGTTCGCCTAAGTAAAACTGTTTGCCCTCCGCGCCCTCCCGCAGTTTTATCATGACAAGGGCATTATGAGGGGGCTCAATAATTTTGACGTCATATTTTTGTGTCACTTCTTGCGCCATGCTCTGAATTAGGTGGGGGTCACTTTCTATGAGAATTTCCGTTCTCCTGAGGCGCTGCATTACAGTTCCTCCTCGCCTTTTCTAGCTAATTCGGTACGTAAACATGTCTGCTCGATACTTAACTTCGTAGTATTCAATGGGCTCCTGCGAGAGCGCATCGCAGTTTACCCCCTGTAAATGCAAGAGCGGAATCAGCTTTGGGCAGTGAAACTCTCGTGCGTCTTCGTCGTCCGGTAAAGAGATGCTTAGCAGGAACTCGCCGCTTTTGAGTGAAGATATGCCGTAAGTCTTGAGCGCTGCAAAAAGAGAATCGACGGGGCCATAGTTTTCCAGCTGGGGGAATTTCCGCTGAGACAAGGAGGACGTGTGGATTGCGGCTACATGTTCCTCAACAATGCGAGCGCGCTTTAGCCGATACACCGGCTCGCCTTCGGGCAATTTCAGCCGTGCGGCCACGGTACTGCTTGCCATTTGCAGGGAGAGTGAAAGAACTTCACTGCGTACGTTCCACCCCTGTGCTTTGACCTTGGAACTAAAACCTTGGTTTGAGTTGAGGTGTAGCTCGATGGAGATTTTTTTGTGCATAGCAAAATGACCAATACCTTGTTTGCCGTAAACATGGCCAAGGCTTTGCAATCGCTCAAAGGCCTTGCGCACGACAAAGCGAGGGACAGAGAGTTCACGTGCTAGAGTATGCTCGGATGGTAACTTGAGCTCTCGGTCGCGGTGGTCTCTTTGGATGGCGCTTATGATGTGCTCCATAACACGGACGACCAGTTCTTCACGGTTTGTTGTCAGCATCATCGACATGGGTACTGCCTCCCCGCTAGGTGTTGACTCTAAGGCCCAATTTTACCTTGGAGGTGATGGTTTCGAGGAGGACGGCGACCCCTAGCACCAGGTAGGTGATAAAGCCTACTTCTCGCAGATCGAAATACTGAGCACCCGCCAGAAAGAGGTCAAAGCCAATGCCGCCCGCTCCCGCAGCCGCACCAACAGCCACAGCCACTGCAAAGTTGATTTCAAAGCGCATAAATGTCCACGACATCAAGTAAGAAGCAGATGAAGGGAGCACCGCCTGCACGACGATCTGCCACCAGCTTGCGCCACTAGCGGCGAGAGCCTCGATAACCCCATTGTCTACTTCTTCAAACGCCTCACTATAGGCCTTAATTAAGTACCCTGCCGAATGGAAGGTCATACCCACCACCGCAGCGACGCTGCCTAGGCCGGCGGAAACCGCGAAAAACAGAACCCATAGGATAGTGGGCACGGCGCGAACAAAGGCCACGGCACCCTTAATGGTGGAGGAGATTAGGGGCGTAGATAGGTTCTGCGCGGCCATCAGGCCGAAAATAAGCGCAATGCCTGAGCCGATAACAGTGGTGAGAAAGGCTAGGCTCAAGGTGACGAGGATACCGTGGAACGCGGCTAGAATGCTAAAGTGAGAGAGTTGTGGCGCCCAGAGGAGAGTGCGGAAATTGGCTACCGTGTCTAATGAAGCCTGTACTAGATCAATGTTTTGGCAATCAAAGTCGAAAAAAGCAAATATAGTAGTCGCCAGAAACAAGCCGAGCATTACACGCATGAGGATAGCGGGTTTGTCAAACGGCCTAGGGCCAAGGCGGGGTAGACTTAGGGAAGGGAGCAAGACGGGTTGCCAAGTGGGGGTGAGCGACCGCTCGCGGTACATTACAAAATCACTCTCCTTACGGTGTTTGAGAGGTATTCAATGGCTAAAATCGCTACTACAATGACGATAACGACCAGGCTAGCGGCGTGGTAGTTCATGCTCTTGTAGAAAAGGGCAAAAGAAAAACCGATCCCTGAGCCAGTTAAGATGCCTAGGAGAGTGGCATCACGGATATTCACTTCGACCATGTACAGCATCCAACTGATCATTTGCGGCATGCTGGCGGGCAAAACCGCTTGGAAAATGACTTGTAGGTAGGTGGCTCCTGTTGCCGTGACGGCTTCCATGGAACTTGTACTAGTCTCATCGAACGTTTCCATAAAGACGCGCGATAGGAAACCGAATGTGCCAAAGAAAAGTGCGAGAAACCCGGTGAGGGAACTCTGTCCGAAAGTGAACAGGAGGATCATCGCCCAGGCCACTACTGGTATATTGCGAAAAAAGGTGGCTACGCCGCGACTGGCGATGCGTAGCCCCTCATTTACTTTAGTAGTCTGTGAGCCGAGCAGGGCAAAGAAGGTGGCGCATATGGCCGCAGTGGTGGTAGCAGCAATGGACATGAGGATGGTGTCGCGCAATCTGTTGAGGATTGAGGGGAGACGAGTTAGCGCGGCTTCATTCGGGTAAAAATTGGCAATGGCCCAGCGTACAGCCGCAAAACCGCTAGTCAAACCGGTGAGCACGTTGAACTCGGTGATAAAAATCGCCGCCAATGACAGGGCCACAAGACCTAGGAAGAGGCGCAGAGTGTTAGTTCTCTTTTTAAGCAAGTAATCAACCTGCATGGCTACCTCCCATGTCGATCAAAAGATTCCCCGCATCGGAACCATAGATCTCATGAATTTTGTCTAGGCTAAGCTCCTTGGTCGGCCCGTCATAAATGATGCGGCCATGTTTTATGCCGATAATGCGTTCTGCATAAGCCAAAGCCATATGCACTTGGTGCAAGTTGACTAGGCAGGTGATGCCCATTTCTTGGTTTATCCTTTTTAAGTAGTCCATGATCACTTTAGAGGCATTGGGGTCAAGCGAAGAAATGGGCTCATCGCAGAGGAGCATCTTGGGGTTCTGCAATAAGGCTCGAGCAATACCCACCCGCTGTTTCTGCCCACCGCTCAGTTGGTCGCAGCGTTGGTAGACTTGCTCTTCTAGGCCTAGCAGCTTGAGCACCTGAAAGGCCTGGGCCTTTTCCTCGTCTGTATAGATACCCAGTGCTCCCGTCCAAGTAGACTTGTAGCCCAGTCTGCCATGCAGAACGTTTTCTAGCACGCACAAACGATTGACCAAGTTGTAGTGCTGAAAAATCATGCCAATGCGGGTGCGCATGCTCCGCAGTTCTCGTTTGTCTAGTTGGTGCACGTGGCGTCCATCGAAGTTTATGTCGCCCTGTGAGACTTCGATGATCCTGTTGATACAGCGCAGCAAAGTAGACTTGCCAGCTCCAGAAGAACCAATGATGGCGACAAATTCACCTGGATTGACGGAAAAGGAAATGTCGGTCAAGGCCTTGATGCGCTCGCTGTAGTGCTTGCTTACGCCAGAGAGAGTAAGTAGTGGCATGGCAGACTCCTTGCGCTAAATTATTTTTAGTCTAGTTCCCGAATAGGGTTAAACCAAGCGTCATCGACTGCGAGAAAACGCTGACCTTGGCGGAAGAAGCCCCTGAATTCTGCGCCACTAGGGACAAATACGCGCGGGTTGTTAGCCACCTCGTCGCTCACCAGTAGGTTGCGGATGGCCTCTACATCCTGTTGGCGGACGGTGTTGGTGTTGATGACAAAAGGGGCGTTCAGCACAGGGGTAGAGGAGATGACGACAAAACTTGCGCCTGGCATTTGGTCAAAAGGCGCAGGAGCACCGACCTTAATGCGATAGACTGCTCCTGCTTGGTTGTGCGTGCCTGACACCAGTTCGATATAGTTGTCGATACAGCTGTCGCAGACAGCTGCGATGTCGGCGCGGCCAGCAAGAACGTTAAAGGCTGAGCCTTGGTGGGAACCACCAAACATGACAGCGCTAAAGAGCTTGCCAGGACCGCCCTCTGCGAGGTCTTCCTGTGTGAGATTCTGCCAAGGTGCCTGCGTAGAGAAGTGTGCTCTAATGCCGGCGCCGGGCACAACCCAGCCTGAGGTTGAGGCAGTAGAAACAAAAGACATACGCTTGCCTGCGATATTGTCAAGGGAGAAAGCGTCTCCCGCCTTGAATTGCCCTTCATTGCCTTCTTTGGTGATTAGCCAGCTGTAGTAAATAGCATCTCTGAGTGTGCCGGAGCGGCCGCTTGGTACCACGAGGGGAAGCACTTTGGCGTTGCGGTTATTGGCCATTATGTAGCCGGTGGCGCCCATGAAAGCGATATCTGCTTTGCCGTTGACGATAGCCTCAATGGCGATGACATAGTCGGTAGTGAGCTGGTGCTCGACGGTTTTACCTGTAGCCTGTTCTACTAGCTTGCCGAACTCAGTGCGGGCCTCTGCCACATGCTCAACCGATTCATTGGGATACCACACTAGGGTGAGGGTTTTGTCTTCAAACATGGCGCAGCCTGCTAGCAGTGAGCCGAGTAGTCCTACAGTGAAGATAAGGAACAACAATTTTTTCATCGCTCTACCCCCTAATTTATGCCCTAGCCAAACGATACCATTGAACAATTTTAGACAAGTTATCCTTCTCTTAAAACTGTGTAATAATTTTGGACAATATTTTGGCCGAGTTTGCAGCACTGCTAAGGTATTTTACGGCCCTAATTATAATGAAGGTGGCTGTCGATGCCCAAAAGTTTGCTATCGGCATCAACATAACTTTTAACTTGTGGCGGGAGTTAGGCGGAGAAGAGTGACTGCGCTGTCTTGGTGACCTGCGTCGCTTCTGTTATAGTTATGGTTAAGAGCAGAGACAGCCAGGCACTAACTTGC
>Ga0209413_1000033_pt1 | contig 25535 bp, 26 predicted proteins | sample JTO22cmmetaG_FD_184157 | JGI IMG/M metagenome (GOLD analysis project Ga0209413, IMG submission 184157) | Freshwater bacterial and archeal communities from Indian Creek, Illinois, USA - JTO22cm metaG (SPAdes) (version 3) | ecosystem: Environmental > Aquatic > Freshwater > Unclassified ...
CTATGTCACCGAAACGAAACTCTTTAAGGGTGGTTCTGGCACGGGTACTAACTTTTCGCCCCTCAGGGCGGTTGGCGAAAAACTCTCTGGCGGAGGGGCTTCATCGGGTCTAATGAGCTTTCTCAAAGGGCTTGATCGCAATGCCGGGGGCATTAAGTCTGGTGGAACAACGCGGCGGGCAGCTAAAATGGTGTGTCTCGACATTGATCACCCAGAGCTAGAGAGCTTTATAACCTGGAAAGTTCGTGAAGAAGAAAAAGTGAGGGCTTTAGCCAAGATGGGCTACGCTGCGGATATTGACGGCGAAGCATACGAGACTGTGTCTGGGCAAAACTCTAACAACTCCGTGCGCATTCCCGATGAGTTTATGCACAAAGTGCTTCATCTGGCCCATGAGCCAGGTGCAACCGTCACCCTAAAGGGGAGGGTGGACCCTTCTGTAAATCGGGAGGTCTCTGTCGGGCATTTGTGGGATCTATTTAATGGCGCCGCCTTCCGGGCAGCCGACCCCGCGCCCCAGTTTGCCGACACTTTTAATGCCTGGCACACTTGCCCAGCGGGAGAGGATGGCGACCTATGGGCACCACACAACCGCCTCAACTCCACTAACCCCTGCGGTGAATACGCCTTTTTGGATGATACTAGTTGCAACCTCTCGTCGCTTAACCTCTATCGTTTTTACGATCCGAACAGTGATAGCTTCGATTTAGCAGGTTTTAGGCATATGGTGGGGCTCAATCAACTGCTACTCGAGGCCTCCATAGTGTGGGGGCAATTCCCTACCGAAGACATCACCCGCAAGACCTACATGTTTCGTGCGACTGGTCTAGGTGTGGCTAACTTGGCCTCGTTACTCATGGCCCTAGGGCTACCCTATGACTCCCCCGAAAGCCGGTCCCTAGCAGCAGCATTAACGGGCCTAGTCACGGGCGAGAGTTACCGGGTGTCGGCCCTGATGGCAGAGGCGGTAGGGCCTTTTGCCAAGTATGATTTGAATAAAGTGCCGATGAACAGGGTAATTCGTAACCACGCCCGGGTAGCAGGCTCGCGCAGCGACCCCTACGAGGATTTGCACTACATGCCCCATCGGGTGGACCATGAGGTGCTTGAAAAAATGGGCTGGCACGATCTTTCGCAGAGCTTAAAGGAGTGCTGGGCCGAGGCAGTGCGCCTAGGAGAAGAGCATGGCTATCGCCACGCGCAAGTGTCGGTCATAGCCCCAACTGGAACGATCTCCTTTGCTATGGACTGCGCCGCAACCTCCATAGAGCCTTTCTTCTCCCATGTCGTCTACAAAAAGCTGGTTGGCGGCGGCTTCATGACCATTGTTAACCCGGTAATCAGCGTGGCCCTCAAGAAGCTTGGCTACACGGCCGAACAAATTGCTGACATTTTGGGCTACATCGGGCGCGAAAAGAACGGCAAGTTGACAGACGGCAAGATCGAAGGGGCACCGCATCTGAAGGAAGAGCATTACAGCGTATTTGATACTGCCAGTGTTAATGGCAGTGGCGCATGTTTTATTCATCATTTTGGGCACGTGCTCATGGTGGCAGCGCTCGCACCCATGGTCTCTGGGGCTATTTCTAAGACCGTCAATTTGCCGCATGATGCGACTACTGACGACTTCAAGGCGGTGCATATCTTGGCCTGGCAGACCGGAGTGAAGGGTATTGCCTTGTATCGCGATGGTTCGAAATTTGTGCAGCCCCTTAACAGCAAGCTAGACAGCAGCGACAACAAGATCGATCTTGAGACCCTAACTTATGATGCTCTACTGGCTTATGCGCGAGAGGCTAAAGAGCGCTTGGCGACACCACTGCCAGGCTCACGTCGGGATAAAGTCACTGGCATTAGAGCGGGGCACACGCATGCCGCACAAATCGAGGATGTAAAGCTGTACATTACTGTCAATCGCGACACCAAGCGGAAAATATCTGAAATTTACATGACCACCGATCGCGAAGGCAGCCTGATTACAGGCTTTCTCAACTCGTTGTCCAAGACTATTTCGGTAATGCTGCAGTATCACATTCCCGCAGAGGATATCGCCCGCATGCTCAGAGGCCAAAAGTTCGAGCCACATGGCTTTGTAACCCGCCACCCCTATATTAAGGCCGCAAGTTCGATTTCGGATCTAATTTCTAAGGTTATAGATATTGAACTAGGCGATTTCTCGCGCGTGCAGGTCAAGCCCGAGGCCAATGACGTGATTATGCGCTCCCAGGAGCTTGTGGTGGGGCCGCCTAAGGCGTCAGCACACGAAAATACTGCGCACATGGCCACGGAGAGGCAGCTGACCATAGAGGATATCATTAAGGACGCTACGGCTAACGGAGAGAAGCTCTATCACTCCACTTGCTCTAATTGTTCTAGTTTTCGCATGGTCACCAATGGCACTTGCAAGGTCTGTCTCGATTGCGGCAGCACCACAGGCTGCTCGTAGATTAGGGGCGGATCAACACATGAGTCGGATCAATTGGCACAGCGACCTTGAGCAGGTCAGGAAGGAACTCCCCAGGCTTCATCCTGACTTCTTCTCTGCTAAGAACGAGGCCGAGTTTCATGCTCGGTTAGATCAACTGCAAAACAATGCCGAAAACATGGATACCTACAGCATTGTCATGGAGATAGCCAGAATTGTGGGAACTGCCAAAGATGCACATACCGCTGTTATGTTACCGCAAAACTACAGGCTCCCTTTTGACTGTTATCCGTTTGCGGAGGGTTTGTACATTACCGCAACTGATAGCGACCACAAAGAGTTGCTACACTCTAGAATAGAGAGCATAGGCGGGCATGAGACCGCGACGATTCTGGCAAGGATGTCTGAGATTATACCTCATGAGAATAGGCAGTTTGTACTGTCCTCCCTACCGAGCTTCGTAATTTGTGCCGACATACTGTACGGAGTGGGGCTCATTACAAGCCCGGAAGAGACCGTGGTAACCGTAGCTAGTAAGCAGGGTAAAATCTTTGAGCGCACTATAAAGACTCTGCCATACGATGACTACCAAGCGCTGCCAGACCCAAGCCATAATATGCCGCTCTACAGGCAACACAGAGACAAATACTATTGGAGCAGCTTTGACAATGGCCTTCTCTATATAAATTATAGTAAGTGCAAAAATATGGAAGACATAGCGGTTGGCGGTTTCGCTGAGAGTCTCAGGGCCGAACTGTCGGCCAATAAAGGGATTAGAAAAATAGTTATCGACCTTCGCCACAATAGAGGTGGGAACTCAGAGCTATTTCGGCCCTTTTTGGCGTGGCTCTGCCGTGAAGAGAGCCTTAACCAGAGGGGTAAGCTCTTTGTGCTAGTGGGAAGAGATACTTTTTCCTCGGCCGCACTCAATGCCTACTACCTCAAGTTTAATACGAAGGCCCTATTTGTAGGTGAACCTACGGGGGCCAAACCCAACCATTTCGGTGAAGTGCAATATCTTGAGCTTGAGAGCTCAGGTTTGCTGATACGCTACTCTACTAAGTACTATGAGCTCATCGAGGACGATGCCCAGCAGTCTTTAGTGCCCGACATCGAGTGCGAAGTAAGCTTTAAGGATTATAGCCAGGGTATCGACAGTTTTTTGGCGGCAGTAGTTGCAGGCAAATGAGGTGTCGCCAGTAATGGCGACACCTCATTTTTCGGACTTAAGAGTTTTTACCACTTACCTCTGCTCATATGTCCGGCCATCTCAGCCTTGCATATTTGCTTAATAGTCCATGCTTCGTTAAGGGCCCTTTTGAAAGCGGCGACGCAGTTAGGGTCAAGGTCGTCCTCGATACCGTCTTCGCAGACAGTTATCATCTGTTCTGCCAACGATATAAGTTCCATATGTAGCGAGTTCGTGAGGTCTGAGCGGTAGATCTTGTCGGCAGCCTCAGTGCTAAGTTCCTCGAACTTCTCTGTAGGGGCGCCACATTTGGGACACTTGGCAGGAGCAGCTTCTCCCTCGCCCACGTAGCCACACACTCCGCATCTAAACAACTTCTTCTGCATGTTTCAACCTCCACTTATCTAAAGTTCCTCTTTCATTGTAACACAAGCTGCGGGTTCCTGTGCAGCCGCAAGGGGAGCGCGCACGATAGAGCAGTAAGGACCAGTCCCCTTTTGTCGCGCGCCAGCTTGCTATATTTGTGGATTGCAAGAGGTATAATTAAGCTGCTGGTAGATAAGGAGGTGCACACTCGGTGAGTGATGAAAAATGTGACTTGGTTCATCCCAACGGAGTCAAGGAAAAGAAAATCGCAGTAGTTGACGGCTATACTATCAAGTACCATGCGAATGGCAAGACTATGTGGTCTAAGGGCAAAATGATCGACGGCAACCCTGATGGTTACTGGGAATGGTACCGCCTAGATGGCACTATAAAGCGTTCGGGATATTTTGAGCGGGGTAATCCTGTCGGAGAATGGATTTCTTATGATAGCGCCGGGGCTAAGTACAGTTCGACCCAGCGCGGCTAAAAAAAGACGAGCCCTCTCCAACATCTGTAATCATACGCACATACAGGTATGCCGGTGAAGAATAAATGATTACCTCCGCCAAGGCATTGCCGAAGGCGCTGGCGGTATAGTTGTCAATGTCTATAATCCCTGTCATGAACCCCGCCACCAGGAGGGCTGAGACCCCGAAGTAGAAGCTCCATTGCGGCACAATCGCACCTATGTAGACGGCGTACAGGGCCTGTCGTAAACTGCACCGCAAGTACACTAAACCAAAGGCAACAAGGGTCAGTGCCGCGATTACTACCCCAACCAAAACCAAAGGCACCGTAATGGTCATCGTCACTCCCGTAATGAACATCAGGGCTGCCACAAAGATGAATACACTATTCGCCCACCTTGAATGCCGCGCATACGTGGCCAGATGGATTACCCCACGCCTGATATACATGCATAGAATCTGCCCGGATAAAACCGCAAGCAAGAAAATGCCATACCCCACTACAAACCCAGCATATGTTTGTTCCCAGACTACAAAATGCATGGCGCTTAAAGCAATGGTCGCGACCAATATAGTGGCAACCTCGCGCCAAATGAGAGACTTACGGTTTTCGGCAAATTGCATCGTGTACGGACCTCCTATTTATGCGCTGAGTAGGGCGAGGTGGAACGAAGTCCACGTGCTGCCCCTTGCGCAGGCTAGGTACCAATTCTACCAAATCTACTTTCGAATGACGTGCCAAGTCGTACAGAACGTCAGTCTGCCCGGTCAGGCCAACTCCGTATACCCATAGATTGGAGGTTGGTCGTCCGGCAGGGAAGATTAGCTGTAATTGTTCAAGTCTTGTTTCCGTATCAGCTAACGTAAAGCGAAAGCCCTCATACCGTCCTATCTCCTTAAGTCTATGAACTTCTTCTGGGTCCGACAAACGCTTGCGCACTTCTTCTATGTGGGCTCTCTTCGCTTCCATGTGAAGACTTACGCTACGTTCTATGTCGCTTCCAATTTTATTCCACTGCACTGGCGCTAGGGGTTGGTTGAAGTACTCCCCTCCGGTATCATGCCCTCCAATCGTGAATGAAAGTTCCGTCGGTCTCATCTGGTAGCTGTATCCTTCAATCGGTGATCCAACTGCCTGGATGCTTTCGACTCCTGGGACTTTCGCCACGGCTTTTAGATAAAACACGTGGAGATTGTTCTTCTGAAAAGTAATCGCCACGTCGTCTAAGAGGTACAGGTTGTTCAATACCACAAGAGCATTTGCGGACCTTGACGGGTTCAACCTAGCCATGCTCCGCAATCGTCCTCGGTTTTCGTCACGATGCTGCTGCCTCTGATCGACACGCTCAAATTCAGGACCACCCAATGTCACGGTAATGTTTGGGGGTGCAACCGCGATTGCCGTAGCAGTAACTACAAAAACTAGTGCCGTTACAACAAAGGCAACTCTAATAGATCGACGGTTCCAAAGCTCTTTTGCCACAATCATCACTCCTCCTGACGTTGCATTGTTTATGTTTGACCAAAAAGTTATGCGAGAAACGGAAACCTAGCGTATCCACCGATGTGTGGCAGGGAGCAGTCTCTGTCCAAGGAAGTCAATAATTGTTGGTGGAGCTCCGCCAGGGATCACTGCCCACCAATCAGTCACCTCAGATTCAAAAGTTGCGGTTAGGCTAGTGATGTTGCCGGGATTCATTAGCACTATGGCAGTAGCGAACTGATATGGTACTAACAAGTCTGGCCTTCTCGTTTGGTGAGAAATCTCATCAGCAGCAGCCTCGATCCGATGATGAGGAAAACTACTCGATACAATGGAGTTGCCTACTACGCTGTGATAAAATGCTGTGCCTGACCCGACCATAGGTTGTGTAGATGGTGATGGCGAACGAGTTTCTGACTCCCACCATAGACGCCATCCGTTGGGGCTTACCGCTGGCCATTGGTTCGCTCGGAACCAATTAACGCCCTGCTGGTCCCACATGCCGCGAAATTGATACTGGTCCCTCAACCCTGATATTGTATGGTCAAATGGGCTAAAAACCTGTCGCGCAAACGCTGCACTGGGAATCGCTATGCACATCAATAATATGCAAGCAATCATCATGTGTATTTTTGAGCCTCGCATTGGGTGCTTCTGCCACCTGCATTTTTCAGCTGACATGATTGCACACTTCCTTTCATTCATAGTAGCCCTATACACTGCTTTAGTCGATGTGTGCTCCGCTACCATCGCTGATGGCGGCGAAGCTGAACTGCCGCTTTCAATACGGTTTTGGCGGACCATTCGGAAACCTGACGACGGGAGTCTTACATCTGTGGCTTGCCCGGACGTGTTGAGTGTTAAGCCGCATACGGTTGCGCTGTCAGTGAACTACATTCGCTCTCACCTCCTTTGCGATGTCCAAGCAGTAATAGCCCCTTGTATGATCTTACGGCAGGTCGTCTGTGCCTTGCGAGGGGGAAGAAAGAGAGATGCCTGTGTGCCCGATTCAGAGGCGAGTAATATCAGAGTGGCACCTGTGTCGATAGTCTCGAACAGCTCCGCACAGCTATCATCGTGACAACAACTGCCATCTGTGTCTATTATCTCCCCCCCAATTGGATGTCAAGAAAAAATTTGTTAAGATAATGTCATATCCTGCTGCACAACCATGATTATTGATTGCGTGGGGAAGCGCATGCCTTTTTGCAATGTTACCCACCGGCACAGAAACCGTTGTACTAAAGCCGCTGCCATTATGGTAGGGCAGTGAGCGGTTGTTACAGTCGCTAAGCTTTCAGACAATTAAGGTGACAATCTCATTGTATGGCTTTCCCTCCTAATCGAGTGAGAGACTTACGGTTTTCGGCTAATTGCATCGTGTGCGGACCTCCTATTCACATAACAAGACTCGCCCAGTCTGTTCCCTTCAAGCCCTTCTCTGAGAAGCGCTTCTAGATCGCGATGTCTCTCTAACTATACAAGAAAAATGGTTCAAAAAGACATTTGCAGATGTTGCGTTTTAATATAGCATAAAAAGGTGGGATATCCTTGTTTAGAGCTAACGACAATCATGCCCAACAGTCCCTGTTTGAGAGCATTCAGTGGATGAACCCTAGGATTCGTGAAAAACTCTATAAGTCTTGGGCACCGATCTTCTACGAGCAGGTCTTCTGCAAAATAGACGAAGAACCTTTTGCGTCTTTATATGGGACGACCGGGAAGCCTAACTTTCCGGTGAATATTATGTTGTCTTTGGAGTACATCAAGCATATGAAAAACTGCAGCGACCTAGAGATTATCGACGATTTTCACTTTGATTACCTTGTTAATTATGCGACCGGACAACGCACGCTGGGCGAGATTAACCTTGCCGAAAGAACGCTGTACTACTTTAGAGAAAGAGTTTATCGGCATTGCCGCGACAACCCCGGCGAGGACAACCTATTGTTTGGTCAGTTTATCGGGTTGCTCCAGAGTTTCGCCGGAAAAGCCAAGATAGCACTAGGGGAGCAACGGGTGGACACAACGCTTTTTATGAGTAACATCAAGAAGGCTGGCCGGATGTCTTTGGCTTACGACGTGCTGGTCAAGGCGGTAAAAGCTATACCAGAGAGCAAGCGCTCAGAAGCTTTGGCTAAGGCACTGGAGCCCGATTTTAGAACCGATGTTCTCTATCGCGCCAAAGCACAAGAAGGCGATACTCAACTGGCGATACTGCTCAGTCTTTGCCAAGAAGCACTGGCCCTTTTGACATCAATTCCAGCTTTGACGGCAGAAGCAAAGCTCGTCACACGTTTTCTCGCTGAACAAGCCGTAGTCGATGCGGAAAGCGGTAATCTTATGCCAAAGTCTAAGAGGGACATCTCCCCCGCCTCTCTTCAATCCGCACACGATGAAGATGCTACTTTCCGTCGAAAAGGGAATGTGGCTCAAAGCGGTTATGTGCTTGAAATAGCCGAGACTTGCGATCAGGCTAATCCCTTTCAACTGCTCACCGATTACACGGTGGCAACAAACAACACCAGCGCTGTGGCAATACTAAAGAGCAGATTAGAGACCATTCACACGAATACCGGGTGTACCGACATATATGCTGACGGCGGCTTTCATTCCGTAGAAGTGCATCAAGTGGCGGAAGAAAACGACATCGAAATCCATTTGACTAATATGACTGGAACAGCACCAACTAAAATTGCGACCACCGAGTTTGACATCGATGAAACAAGCAATGTGATTGCGCGATGCCCTAAGGGGCATATCCCTACGCGAGCCGGAGTCAGTAAGGGGCAAACGTCCGCACACTTTCCGCATACCGCCTGTGTCAACTGCGAACTCCGCGATCAATGCTACAGCAAGCAGCAAGTCCAAGACTGTGTAGTTCGCATTAGCTTAAAAGCAGTAAATGCTGGCCGTGAACGTGCCAAAATGCAATCGGCGCGAAAAGAAAACACTAGGAAGCGTGCGGGAATTGAAGGAAGTAATTCCGCTCTAAAACGTACCGGCCTAGCAAAGCTAAACGTGCGTGGGATAGTCAAGAGCACGTTAGTGTGTGGTCTAAAAGTGACCGCACAAAACATTAAGCGCCTTATCAAGTATCTACAGGGCGGTTACCAGCTAAAGGATGCCCGATTCCCACTACAAGGGATGCCCATGCCCATTTTAGGTTAAAAGGGATAAAATCCCGCCAAACGGCGAGGTTCTCTGGTCATTTTACGCTAGAAATCGCTTCGTGAACGCCCCATACTCTACGTTCTTCTCTGCTAATGGGTAGAACAGGAAATCAACAGGGTCTAATTGAACGCTGAGAGTTAGAATTTGCAGTGGAATCATCCTTTGGTGTACAGACTGTGAAGGTAAGGACCTGACCTCCACAGGGAGCTTAAAGCGCATGGCGATTGACACAAGGCAACCAACCCAGTAGGCGACTCTTCCTTTAAACCACGCTTTCCATCGATAGACAGTGGCTTCATCTATGGCTATCTCTCTGGAATCTGCGGAGTCTGAAACTACCTTTTCGATACATGCAGCTTCATAGCGTTTATATGGAACGAGCATATCTGGTAGTTCGTGGTGTATTTTCCCGCAAGTACATCGCATGCGTCGAATACGTAAGGTGACCTGCTCGCCCATAGAGTCTTTGTATTTCCTTGCCTTACTGCCGATAACTTTTAGCTTGTCCCCGCAACACGGGGAGACGACCACTTCTGTACACCTAACAAAAAACGCCGGGGGACTTCTCAACGAGCGCATAGTTTGATGCGATTAACATGTGTTATTGGGGGACGTCTCTGGTGAATCTGCGAAATTCACCGCTTAAGAGACGTCTTTTCCTTTCCTAAAGTTACGGTCATTATATCCGTCAACCTCTGGACAGGCAAGTACGTCAACTATTGGCCATTTTGCGGGAGCTGAAACAATGAAACAATACCCGTTGGCGGGCGGTGCCTTGGGTTATGCGCGTTATGAGAATGGTTTCGGCTACTTCTGCGCTTAACTCCTTGGTAGGTGTTGTCATTTCCATCCACATATACAACACAAGTTTCGATGGGGCCAATGTTGAGTATCGCGATATCCATGTTTTCACCGGAGCTTTTTGTATATCAGAAAACACAGGTAGAGGATGAAGCCGAGGCCGAGGGTATTAATGACAATCTGAACTACAAACAGCACTCTTCAGCACATCCTCCCTTTTATGTTTTGCGGGGTCATACTCCGACCATATGATTACCTCATGTTGATAGGGTACACGGCGTATATTAAGCTTAAGTTGAGGGGCATACTATACCATTTGATCCCACCCTCAATGAGCAAGTAGAAATCAAGCAGACCTCCACCATACACGTCTATGTGGGTTCCATAGTTGGTCGCATAAGCATATGTCTGAGTCCAACCGAAACCCAATGTAACCCCTGAGAGAGAAGTAAATTGCTGCGAGTCGATGATTCCTCTGAAGCTGAGATGACTATATATTTGGATATGAGCATGAAGGTTTACATACATCCAACCAAAAATGTTGGGGATTTGGATGGCGGTATGAGCAGTGACCCAGTGTGTGCCTCCCGATTGGATTGACGCATCTGCATGCGCCACGCTTGTAGCTGGAGAGTGAACAATGGCAATACTTTTCAGCGCATCGAATATTGCTTTAAGCTCTTCGTCATTATGGACAACAATAGGCACTACCCCTTCGGGGACTGAGTCGACGCTCTGTAAGCGGTAGAAATCCATGAGTTCTTAGGAGATTGCATTGTCGTTGTTTTGCACGAACCCATCCTTAGTGGCAAAAGCTGAGGATGAGGCAGACAAAATAACTATTAGGCACATAATAATCATGAATTTTCTCACCATAACAGCTCCTTCCTAAATAAGCATTGGTTGTTTGTGTGTTTAGCGTTCAATGCCCTCAGATGTACGCTTTGGGGACTCACTGATACGCCTGTCCGCAACGGGCAAGCGGCAAGTCCCGTTTGAATGCCTAAGTGTAAGGGGCACGATATGTCCTCCACACACAGAACTACCGGATCGTTATTGAAGTGTCAGCAATTTCTGAACATCTACCATTTCATTGCCACTTGGTGTTCGGTAAGAGTTCTCAGAGCAAGTGTTGCTGCGGACAATTCGGCTCCGGTGAGTCCCATTGCATTGCAAGAGGCGGCGTCTGTATAGCATCATCGACACGTGCTAGTCCTCACAGTTTTTATAGGTTGCGATATTACTTGGAGCGTTATGACGAGAACTGTGAGCAATCTTTTCAAGTGGTCAACACCTCTCTTCCATGTTTTGTTGACTGGCTACGAAGAGCATAGCATGTGGTAGTTTGTGTCGCAAGGACATTATAATGGCACGTGCTAGTATACATAACTCAAAAATGAGGAGGAACAGCAGCTTGTGTGGGAGTGACTGCGCCTCGTGCGACTAGGAAGGGTGGCATTATCTTAGGCACGCTTTAGAGATTCGACCGCCATGAAAAGAGCAAAGTCCAGATGCCCTAACTTATGCAAGTGAAACGCTGAGGTAGGTGTTGGTCCCTGTAAACATACACTGGAGCTTTTCCGTCAGACAATATCAAGGGGCCTTTTATCAGTTAAGGGTATGGCATGAAAAACCCCTGCTTTCGCGCAGGGGCATGAAGACTACACTTAAGACTATTCTACCGCTTGAACCGCAAGACCGTGAGGAATGGCTCGCCCATGTGCATCGACGTGCACAAACTTGGCCTGGCCCTCTACTAAATGCTCTGACTCACCGTTACGCAGCACTTGGCCTTGTACGGTTATGCTGGTGCGACCTACTTGCACAACGCAAGTCTCGATGGTGACAATGTCCCCCTTGTTGGCAGGGCGCTTAAACTCAAGCGACTGCAAGCTTACGCAGACAATAGACTCGGGGCGACGGGTTACGCTGGCCACCGCAATAAAGCAAGCCTCTACAAACCACTCGGCCATGCGTCCGGCAAACAGGGTGCCGTGGTGGTTGAGATCCTCTGATTTGACCAAATGCGCTATGCAACCGGATTTCACTGTTGTTCACACCTCCTGTATACATAATACAATGTGCAGACAGAGGGTGCAAGGAAATGTAGCCCGACACAACTGTAAAAAAAGGAATTGTGACCACACACAGCGAAGAACTATGCGCTTGTGAATTTCGCACAGACTCAAATTTAATAGCGCTACTGGGTGCTCCTAGGGGACTAGGGGTTAAAAGGGAATCAGGTTTGAGGCCTGAGCGGTCCCGCCACTGTAACGGGTAGTGTTTGGCAAAGCCACTGTTCGCCTTGCGAATGGGAAGGAGCCAGGCGCGTATACTCCCGAAGCCAGGAAACCTGCCCAAAAGCAATGATACCGTCCTTCGGTCGAGAGGACAGGGTAAAAAGCCATGGGATTATCCTAGCTTTGTATCCAGACCTCAACCAATCGGTTGGGGTTATTATTTTGACTAAATATTGAGGAGGTTCTTAATGAAAATTAAACAGTGGGCGTATATTGGTGCGCTCATTGCCCTAAGCATCTTGGGCGCCTTCATTAAAATCCCTAGTGCAGTCGGGTCCCTTGCTTTTGATGCAGTGCCTGGTTTTTATGCCGCTTTGGCTACTAGCCCCTTTACCGGCGCTGTGGTGGCAGGTGTCGGCCATGTGGCCACCGCGCTTGTCAGCGGCATGCCCCTTGGTCTTGCACTGCACTTGCTGGTGGCACTTGGTATGATGTTGGCCGCCTACGCCACAGGTGTGGTGGCCAAGCTGAACAAATTCGCAGGCTGCGCCGCTGGCGTTATCATTAATGGCGTAGTCCTCCCAGTGATTTTTATGGTCATCCCTGGTTTCGGCTGGCCCTTTGTTATAGCCGTCGGTCCTTCTATATTTGTGGCGGCAACCCTCAATATGGTCGTGGCCCTAGGACTACATAATGTGTCTGCCCTGAAGAAAATGCGCCATGGCCGGTAGAGACTACCTAGCTTTGCCCCTTGGTAGCGATACTTTAGTCATTACCTGCGACTCTAGTGCCGCCATTGGGTCGCAAGTGCTAGATGTTGTAGTGGCGAAACCGGCTGTCGTGGGTAGCTTCCTTGCCCGAGTGGCCCTCATGGAGCTGATCTCGACGGGGGCCGTTCTAACTGCGCTTTCTTGCACATTCTGCGTAGGCCCCGCCCTGGCCACAGAAATCCTGGCGGGAGTATACGCTGAGGCCAAGTTACTGCACCATGCCCCGGGGGACATCACCGTGGTAACTACTGAGAAAAACATGCCTACCCGGCAGACGGGGGTGGGGATCACCTGTGTGGGGCTAGTTCGGGGGAGCAGGCTGCGTGTGGGTCAGGCTCAGATTGGCGACCTAGTGGTAGCGCTTGGCGTACCTAAGGTGGGTCCTGAGGTAGCCCTTGAAGACCCGGACAATGCCACCTTGCCAAAACTCATAGAGCTTCTCCACACCCAAGGGGTGAGGGACATTGCCCCTGCAGGCTCTAAGGGCATACTCTATGAGGCGCAGGTAATCGCGGACTCTGCGAATTTGCGCCTCGCCCTAGAAGCGATTTGTACGGCTACCCTGCACAAATCGGCTGGCCCGGCTACGGCCCTAGTTTTTGCCTGTACACCGGCAGCCTATGTTCTTGTGGCGCTCCGACTACAGCCTCTCATGCTGATTGGTACGCTGCACGCAGCCCTATAGTTAAGGAGGTACAAATGGGAAGTATAGTGCTCATAACGGGTGGTGTGCGTAGTGGCAAAAGCGCTTTGGCAGAGAAGCTGGCTACAAGGAATAGCTATGTCTTATATGTTGCTACCGCTGAAGCAGAAGACGCGGAAATGGCAGAGAGAATCAGCCTACACCAAGCGCGCCGACCCGTCAGCTGGGGCACGGTGGTTGCTCCGCGTGACCTCATCACAGTCGCGCGCATGAACCCAGATGCCTGCCTATTGATTGATTGCCTCGGTCTTTGGGTGACAAATTGCTTGCTGGCAGCAGAGGCCAAAAATTTGGCCGCCCCCGAAGGGTTTATTCAGGAGATGCGGGAACGCACAGAAGCCCTGCTTGACGTTCTGGCAGCACGTCAGGGCGAGGCGATCCTGGTTACAAATGAAGTGGGGCTAGGCCTAGTTCCACCATATAAAATGGGACGGGTCTTTCGAGACTGTCTAGGGTATGTAAATGCCGCCGTGGCAGAGAGAGCCCGCGACGTTATTCTTTGCGCTGTGGGGATACCCATTACACTTAAGAAAGAGGGGGTGTTGCGCCTTGGGTAAAGCCTTGATGCTACAGGTGACGGGCTCGCACGTGGGCAAGAGCCTCCTAACCGCAGCTCTGTGCCGCATTATAAAGGAAGAGGGTTATAGAGTGGCCCCGTTCAAGTCGCAAAACATGGCCCTAAACTCTTATGTAACTCCAGACGGCTTAGAAATAGGGCGCGCTCAAGCCTTGCAAGCCGAGGCCTGCGGCCTTGAAGCTGCCGTAGAGATGAACCCGATACTGCTTAAGCCAACAGGAGAAATGGTGGCTCAAGTAGTCGTAATGGGAAAGCCTCTCGCGAACATGACCGCCAGACAATATCGTGAGGACTACCTGGATACAGCTCTCCCTGTAGTCAAGCAAGCCCTTGCTACACTAATGGATCGTTATGACTTGGTGGTGATGGAAGGCGCGGGCAGCCCAGCAGAGATAAATTTGCGAGAGCGGGATATTGTCAATATGAGGGCAGCCAAAATTGCGAACGCGCCGGTACTGCTTATTGGGGATATTGACCGCGGTGGGGTTTTTGCCTCGCTCTACGGTACTCTCGCGCTACTTTACCCCGAGGAAAGGGACATGGTCAAAGGTCTTATTGTTAACAAGTTCCGGGGCGATCTCTCGCTCTTTGACGACGGTGTGCGCATGCTAGAAGACATAACGCAAAAACCCGTGCTCGGAGTAGTGCCCTTCCTAGCTAGTCTCGCTCTCGACGAAGAGGATTCGGTGGTGCTGGACTACTACCGGAGTGGCTGCGAGCCAGCGAGCGAGATATGTATTGCCGTGCCGAAGCTGCCGCGCCTTGCGAACTTCACCGATTTCGCACCCCTAGGACATGAGCACGGAGTGCGTCTCACCTACGTGACCAAGCCGGAAGAGGTGCTCGCCGCCGATGCGGTAATTTTGCCTGGCACTAAGAACACCGTGCAGGACCTAAAGTTCCTAGAAGAGACGGGTTTGTCCGATGCCATATTCACGGCAGCCGCAAGGGGGACTACGGTCGTTGGTATATGTGGCGGCTACCAGATGCTTGGGCAATCTATCCATGACCCCCATGGGGTGGAGACCGGGCATAGAGAATTTCGTGCACTGGGGCTTCTGCCCGTCAATACGGTGTTTAAGTTGACGAAGCACACCGTGCGTTGTTCCGCCTTTTGTCGCCTGCCTTTCTACCAGGGCGAGGTGACGGGCTATGAGGTGCACATGGGCGAGTCATCGACAAGTGGTCCCCCTGCTTTCACAATTGGCCACTCCAAGGACGGCTGTGCGCAAGGTGAGGTCTGGGGCACATACATCCACGGCATTTTTGATAACGATGAGTTTCGCTGGGGTTTTATTAACCACCTAAGGGGCCGAAAATCCTTGCCTGCTCTCTCGAGCCCACTGCGTTATCGCCAATTTAGAGAGAGCGAACTTGAGCGACTCGCAAATCACGTGCGAAAGCACCTGTCTATACCCAAAATCCTTAAAATTGCGGGCCTGAAATGATGGTTGGGCCAGCTTTTATTGTCGACCTCGCCGTGGGCGACCCTGCGCTGCTCGTTCCAGCAGCAAGCGAAGCATTACACAGGAGAAATAGTGGGGAGGGATACCCACGCTTTGTCACGCCCCGAAATCGTACGCGCCGGCGTGGAATCTGTAGCAGAAAACCTTGTGGACGGTGTCACAGCTCCACTATTCTATGCCTTGATAGGCGGTGCACCTTTGGCAATATTGTACAAAGCCATTAATACCATGGACTCCATGCTCGGGCACAAGGACGAACGCTACTATCTCTTTGGCTTCGCGGCCGCGAAGTTAGACGATATCGCAACCTACATCCCTGCTCGCCTTACCATACCTGCATTCATCTTGGCAGCGGCCCTCACCGGGCATAGTGGCCTCGGTGCCTGGCGGGCAATTGTCAGGGATGCCCGTAAGCATAAGAGCCCTAACTCTGGTATTCCCGAGGCGGCAATGGCTGGGGGCCTTGGTGTAGAGCTTGGTGGCATAAACTACTACGAGGGCGAGGCTTACGAGGCCCTTCGCCTAGGAGAACCCACGCGGAGCCTCGATGAACTAGACATACCCCGCAGCTGCCGCCTTATGCTCCTTACCAGTGTTATATTTTGGCTAGCTGGCTTGCTCTTGCAGACTCTTTCTAAGTAGGACGGTGTGAGATGAAAACACTAGTGCTCGCTCTCTCCTTTCTCACTACGATACCCTTGTTCCCGGTCGGCTACGTGTCTGACGAAGAAATGGGGCAGAGTAGCGCCTTCTTCCCCTTGGTGGGGTTTGTTGTCGGTGGGATTAATGCCACTATGTATTTTTTAGGCCTCTATTTTTGGTCTCCCGCGGTGGCCGCGTGGCTTTGGCTTATCGCTAATGCGCTCATTACAGGCGGCCTCCACCTTGACGGGTGGATGGATACCTTCGATGCGTTAGGTAGCCGTAAGAGTCAGAGCGAGATGCTAGCCATCATGAAAGATAGCCGCATCGGGGCGATGGGGGGCATGGCGGTAGTTCTACTGCTTGGTTTTAAGTGGTCGCTTTTGGTGGCGGCAGGGGCAACCCCCGCCCTAGTCTTACTGGCGCCAGTGGTGGGTAGAAGCGCGGTGCTTATCGCTACTCAGGTCTTCACCTACATACGTGCAGGCGGCCTTGGCCATACCTTCACACAACCACTACCCCCGGCCCGCTGGCTTTTTGTGCTGGTAAGTATCCTACTCCCCCTTAGCGTGCTGGGGTCTATGCAGGGCCTCTTGGCTGCTCTTCTTGCCGTTTCTCTCGCCATGCTCTGGGCGCGGTCACTCTGCCATAAGTTTGGGGGGCTCACTGGCGACACATACGGTGCAATCAATGAAGCGACTGAAGTCCTGTTCTTATTCTTCGCTCTCGCAAGGTTCGCCCCATGAAACAACAACTCTATCACGGCGGCTCTACTCTCTCAGCGCATACCACCAGTGTCCACAAGGGGAGCTTGTTATTGGCAACGGCGCTGCCGAGAGGGGACTTGCTCTTTTTTTGCAACCCTAACAACCCTACTGGCCGGCTATATTCTCGTGAATATATGGGAGAGTTATCCTGCGCCTACGAAAGCGTTGGCGCTACCTTGGTGATAGATGAATCATTCTATTTTATCGCTATGCACTCTAAGCAAACGTCTACGGAGCTATGCGGGGCGCTTCTGCAGCGCGGGATTATGGTGCGCAACTGCAACACTTACCCATTATTAGGTGAAAGATACATACGAATAGCCGTGCGCAAGCGCACAGAAAACCAACGCTTAGTAGTAGCGTTGGCTGAGGTAGGCTATGCGACTGCTGGTAGTTAGACATGGCGAAACTAAGGCCAACAGTGAAGCGAGATATAACGGTCATGCTGATAGCCCACTGACCCCCATGGGACAGCGACAGGCGGAGGAACTATCAGTGCGAGTAGCAACTTTAGGGCCAGAAATTATTTATCGAAGCGACCTGGCGAGAGTCTCGGCTACCGTAAAGCCCCTAGTAACGCGCACGGGTCTTCCGGTACGAGTAGATCTCCGTCTCAGGGAGCTAGATTTCGGTCGCATTGAAGGGCTCACCTACACCGAAGCGATGGAACTCTTTAAAGTAGAGATACAAGACTGGTATGGCGACATCGAGCACCGGACGCCACCAGGGGGGGAAGCCCTAGCGAAGATGAGGGAGCGAGTGTATGCGTTTCTCGCAGACCTCGTAGAGCAACCTTTTAAGACTGTCGCCCTCTTTACCCACGGTGGTGTGTGCAATCTGTTGCTAGCAAAAGCAACCAAAACAGCCTTTGGTTCTGTTTGGCTACGTCCTGGCGAGTTTCGAGAATTACATCTGACCGGTAAAAGAGACCACTGGCACTTAGATAGCTAAAAAAGCCCAGACGCGCTTTCGGTTCAGCAAGTTTCGCGTATGCGTCCGACAAAATGGCCTGTCCACTTGTCGGAGAGTACGAAATTTCGACAGGCTAATAAAATGCTATGGTAACTAATCCAAAAAACGAAACAAAAAAGCAACAAAAAAGCAACAGAAAAGTCATTGACACTTTGGATTGGGGGGGGGGATAATATTGGCAGTTTGGTAGCTGTTGGCATGTTAGGAACGCGACATGAAAGCGGTACGAGCATGTCAGTGGTAGTACTGCTGGATGGAGAGATGTGTGGCCATGTTGTTTGACATTGTGACCTTCCCTGAGTTCCGCCACTTAAATAGCGAACGCAATCACGTCATCTTTGACGTCAACTCGACGAGGCTTTTATTGGTAGATCATCATCTTTTGTCGGTTCTGATGACTGTCAAGGGCATAGATGACAGAGGCTTGACAGAACTGCGTAGTATGCATGGGAACAGTGTAGAGACCGAGACAGCAATCAAGACTATGCTCGAGCTAGTGCACGTGCATCATGTGTTATGCCCAAATACAATTCAACAAAACATGTCTCAGGTTGGTGAGTGGGACTGTAACAGAAACATTGACCACGTACTGCTCAATGTTTCTACTGCATGTCAACTGCGCTGCAAGTACTGTTTTGCCGAAGGAGGGCACTATGGTCGCCCCGACAGCGAGGCAATGATGTCTTGGGATGTTGCCCGGGCTGCCATTGACATGTTGGATCGCCGAGACGCTGAAGGTCACAGTATAGCCGTAGGATTCTTTGGCGGGGAGCCGCTAATGAATTGGGAAATGATTGAGAAAAGCATCCGCTATGCCAATGGCATTGCTAACGAATACGTGAAAACTAAAGTTATTTTTAATATGACAACGAACGGCGTCGGTCTGACGCGAGAACGAGCTAAGTTCCTCAAGGAGCATGATTGCAGTATCATGTTTAGCATTGATGGCTGCGAGGCAACGCACAATGATCTGCGGCCAGCCAAGGAATCTGAGCAAAATTCGTGGCAATCTACGGTGCAGGGGTATAATAATTGGCTATCTGTTGGCGGACGCGCCCTTACTGCCCGCGCAACGATTACAGCCAAAGATACGAGTGTCTCACCCATGATTGACCTGTTTAGAAGACTCGGCTTTAATTCGGTCAACACCCAGTTAGTGCAAACAGAAGATCCAGAGCTAAAATTATCGACGGCACAATTGCATCAATACGAGGCCCATCAGTTGTCATTGCTAACAGACGACATTTCGAAGTCCACAGATTTGCAGAGAGTATTCAGCAGCCTATGCGCAGGTCGGCCGAGACCTAGTTTCTGCGGTGTAGGAAGAAGTGGATATGCCGTACAGCCAAACGGAGATATCTTTTTGTGCCACAGATTCGCATCTGATGACAGTTTTAAGATAGGGCATGTGTATAGTGGCGTAGATCCAAACAAGTTGGCCAAGCATCAGGGTTGGCGCGTCAATAATTCGCTCGTCTGCTCGCGTTGCTGGGCTAGGCATATTTGTGGTGGTGGCTGTTACGCGGAGAACTACTTTGCTACTCAGGCCCCGCTATCACCGCGCCCAGAGAGGTTGTAAGCGGTCAAGTGTTTTGGTCAAAAAACGGCCATTAAATTTGGTCACTTAGCTGGAAATATTGTATTGCGGTGCGCTAAGCGGTAGCTGTCTCCGAACATGTTGAATAGCTCGCTTTTGTGGCAGAGTCTATCGAGGATGGCAGTTGTTATGACAGGGTCACCGAAGTACTTTGGCCAATCTTCGAAGCCCTTGTTTGAGGTAATAATCACCGAGGAATGTTGGTAGAGAGAGTTTATGAGCTGAAAGAATAAGTTGGCCTCAGCTATTGAGATGGGCAAGAAGCCTAATTCGTCAATGATCACAAGGGTAGCGCTTTTAAGATGTTTAATTCGGCGCTTGCTGCGAGTAGATATTTGTTCAGCCCTTAGATCTCTCATGAGCTCATCCATGGTCGTGAAATACACGGTGTAGCCGAGCTCCACGGCGTGAATTCCAAGCCCTACAGCGATATGCGTTTTGCCCACCCCTGGGGGTCCTATAAATAGCAGGTTGAATGCTTGCTCGACCCAGCTCATGTTCATGAGATGACGGATGTGCCGGGAACTCACTGAAGTCTGGAATCCGAAGTCAAACTCGTCAATGGTCTTGTGGTATGAGAACCCAGCTTGCTTTAACCTACGGCTGCGTGAGTTATTTTGCCTGGCGTCCACCTCAATGCGCAGGGCTTTTTCTAGAAACTGAAGTTGAGTCAGTTCTGCGCTAGAGATGAGGAGCTCCTCGAAATTAGCACGGAGTGCAGTCAGTCGCAACTGGTTTAACAGGTCTTTGGCCGCCTTAATATCCTTATTCATTGGCCACTCCTCTTAGGAGACTAGCGTACGCAGTAATACTTCGCACCTCAGTCTTTACTCTATACTCGACTGGGAGCTCCATGGATGCATCCATAAGAGGCTCAAGTTTAGTCGTAAGATACTCAACTGTATCGCGGCAATCGGTAGTGCTGTAAAGGTGACGTTCTGAACAATAGGTTATGGCTTTAAGAACTATCTCCTTACTGTTGTTCTTAATTACGCGTTCAAGAAGGCCTAGCTGATCTCTTATGTACCTAGGTTTACCATGTCTTACGGCAGTCAGGAATTGAGCCACTCCCGGGGAGTTGTCCAAAAGTGCTACGACATATTTCAAGAGAGCGTCGATGCTAGCGGAGTGATCCCGCATATGATTGGTGTTTTGTATGAGCTGACCTCTCCCAGAGCTGATCTGGTGCGTAGCAATTACTTCTCCACCAAGGAGCAACGTCAGCTTACCGTCTGCTTCGGCGGTGCCTACTTCTCGGCCGGGGCGGTAGGTGCCTAGCGGAAGAGAATAACGATTGCCCTTGTAGATCACGGTATTGTCTTTCCTTATGGTTCTTGCTACACTTACATCGCATGTATTTGTATGTGGTACCGGCCTTAAGGATAGCTTCTCTGTCAAGAAGCATTCGGCTGGTACTCTTTTTATTATCCCGTGTTCTCTGGCATTAGCCGTTCGGCCTAGCCATGCTTTAAACTCCTCATTCCACACCAAAAGGTTTGAGTAAACCCGATGCCGAGCAAAGTTATTCTTAACATACTTGACCACCGCCTCTACCTTGCCCTTACTTTCTGGGTCTTTGGCTCGGCAGAGATGAACGCTAAACCCCATGGTGCGCCGAAAGCGCTCGAAGTCTGCGGTGTAGATGATGTCTCCGAAGTTCTCACTGACGGCCAGGAGGCGGTCCTGGTCAAATACGAGTTCCCGCGGTATCCCGATCTCCCTGAGGCAACGTTCTAGCATCTCTAGAAACATAGTCGTAGTCAGTGGCTTGTCCGACCAGACACCACATTTGTACCTTGAGTGCGCTAGGACCGCGGCCATAACATAGAGTTTTATGGTGCCTCCCGAGGCCTTTTTAACCCGGATTTCTCCAAAGTCCACCTGCATTTGCTGACCCGCGGGCAGCTCCGGAACTGCCTGGTAATCCCGGGGAACCGCCTTCTTCTCAATACCATGCTCTTTCCGGAGTAACGCCACGAACCTTCTGACGTTACGCTCACTCTGCGTCAGGTCGTTGTACCGTTCTTTTATCCAGTCCAGAACCTGAGCACTACTTAGATCCGGGTACTCCTTGAGCCATGCTAGAATAGCTGGATGATACGGGTCTAGCTTGCTGGTGCGAGTGCCAGCTAGGATACAGCCCTCATACTCTTCTAGTTCCATCTCCCAGTACTTAGCTACTGTTTTGACATTGATGCCTAGCTTCCTGGCCACCTGTGATTTGTTCAAGCCCTGCTGCTTATGTCCATTTATTTTTCCGTACATAGCCATCCTCACCAATTTCTCCACTCTCCCTCATGATGTCCCTCATGAGTATACCGGGTTTCACTAAAGAGAGATGGTAATTTTCATCCGTTTTAGATGGCCGGAATCTGTCCATTTTATCTTACCGTTCACAGTAAACAACTAAATGATGAAATTGACGAGTTGATTCTAAGGTATTGAGTAAAATGGCAAGCAATGCAAGTGTTTATACACTTGCTAAATTTAAGTGAACAATCTATTCGCAAAACTTATTTGAGTCCCTAGCCCAACTGTTAATAAATACAGAAAGGTGATAAAAAATGAATTTTCAACAATATGATCTAGGTACTCTTGATAGAGGGCGAATTGTTGAAATTGCTCTTTCTGGTAGTGCTGCCAATGTACAGTTACTCGATAGCTCACATTTTTCAAATTACAAAAACGGTAGAAAATACAGGTATGTTGGAGGGCTTGTTACCAGGTCTCCAATTCGCTTGCAAACTACTCATTCAGGCCACTGGTATGTAACAATAGACTTAAGAGGATTGAAGGGTACTGTGAAGAGCACCGTACGAGTACTGCCCACAGCTTTGCCACGTATCGAACAGAAGCCTTTATCTTCGATGCCGTCCTTAATACACGAGCACGGATTCGGGGTTAATAACGATGATGACTTTACGCCTCAATTTGACGTTTTTGTATCACATGCATCTGAAGATAAGGACGATGTCGTTCGCCCATTGGCATTCGCCTTGAAAGAAAGAAATATTTGTGTTTGGTATGATGAGTTTGAGCTAAAAATAGGAGATAGCCTTCGCAGAAAAATCGATAAAGGCTTGGCAAATAGTCGTTTTGGTATAGTAGTCATATCGAGAGATTTTATTAAAAAGGGATGGGCAAACTATGAGCTGGACGGTATAATAACAAAATCTATTTCAGGAGAGCAAATACTTCTTCCAATATGGCATAACATATCAAAAAGCGAGGTCATTAGCTATAGTCCATCCTTAGCCGATAAATTAGCTCGCAATACAGCTATAAATACCATCGAAGAGATTGCTGACGAAATAGCACAATTAGTTTCGAGAGCATAGTAACTAGAGTGAGTTATCATAGGTTTTGCTTGTTTTAGTCGGGTCAATTTTGAAAAGCATGTTAATGTTTGTTATTGCATTGATCAGTTCTCCTGTAAGCGTCAAATGTTGCATGCATGGTGGAAAATTCCCCCTGACAATTCCCCCAAATGAGAGACTCTGAACTACAAATCTCAAGACGGTGCAGTTTTGACCGCAACGACGTGGGAATGACGCGCAATGGAGTGCCCACGAACGAGCGTGTGCAGTCGGTAAACCCTTGTATTTCCTCTCTCCATGACACTGCCCGACACGCTCTGTGAATATTACGCCCCAATTTGAGCCAGCGATACGGCTAGTTTGAGCCACCTTCACGGAATTTTGAGCCACTTTCACGGTAAGGGGAGCCACAGGCTTTTCTTCCCTTTAGAATGGGATTGTTCGCTGTTATTGCAGTGAAACAAATTCTATAGGGGGAAGAGAAATGACAGACTATCGGGAAATCTTGCGGTTGTGTGTGTTTTTTGCAAGTAGAATTTCCCCAGTTTTGCAGAGTACTTTTCCCTAAGGGGGGTGGGTAATTTTCGGGTCATTGCCGTAGGGTCGCAAAGGTTTTGTTGCTCTTGTCGTAGTGGTCGCATTGCTACTGTGTTCTATCCCTGCTTCAGCGAACCAACCAATCAGCGTAATTGTCAACGGTCGCCCCATAACTATGGATGTGCCGCCAGTTATTCGTGATGGCAGAACGCTGGCTCCCCTGCGTGCCATACTTGAGGCACTAGGTGCGTCTGTAGAATGGGACGCCACAACTAGCGCCATCACAAGCAGACGAACGCACGAGTGAACAACGCTCCGATCGCTCTCAGCGTACCCCCTGTCGTCATTGGTGGCAGAACGATGGTGCCAGTCCGATTCATAGCGGAAAGTCTGGGTGCAACGGTCACATGGGACGAGCAGACAAGGATTGTGACTGTGCAAACTGATGATGTAGCTGTGGCTACGGTGCGAACCATCCCCGGACAAGTGACCAGTATGACCGATGGGGACACCATCGTTGTGCGTCTCGAATCTGGCAAGGAGGAGAGAGTGCGTCTTATCGGTGTGGACACCCCGGAAACACCGGTCAAGTCGAACCATTTGGGCGAGAAGCTGCAAACTTTACTAGAAAACGGGTCGGTGGCAAGTCTGTCCTTCTCGAAATTGACACCTCGGAGCGTGACCGCTTTGGGCGGCTACTCGCTTACGTATGGCTTGCGCAACCGACAAGCGACAATGAAACTGAAGGCAGAGCAAAGATGTTCAATGCTGAGCTCATGCTCCAAGGCTTCGCAAATGTCATGACCGTCCCACCCAAGGTCAAGTACTCCGCGATGTTCTTGAAGTTCGAGCAGGAAGCGCGTAACGCGGGAAGAGGGCTATGGGCAGGCACAGCTCCGATGGAGGAATCGCGCCAGGAGTAGTGATAGCATCGGTCGACCTAGTTGGCGAGGTTGTGACGATCACGAATAGAAGCGCTCAGAGCGTAGAAATTTTCGGGTTGGGTGTTGGTTAGTGTAGTAGGAGAACAGAGGTTCACCTTCCCTTCGGGCACTGTCATAGCCATTAACTCAAGCATTGTGGTGGTTAGCGGAACGGATGCTTCCGCAGGCGCCGGGAGGCTTTTGTGGACTAGATCGCATATTTGGAACAACGACGGGGACCCGGCAGTGTTGCTTGACGCTAATGGTAGGGAAATATCAAGATTTCCAGCAAGGTAGTAGTGCTAAGGGAACCTTGTAGAGTGTTGAGGTCGGGGGCAAACTAGATTTTTTGCGCCTTACTTGTGAAGCTCCGATGGCACAATTTTGACAGCAATTTTGACAGCAACGGCGAGGGAATTACACGCAATGAGCGGATGCGAACATAAGTTTGCGGGTGTTAAAACCTTGTGTTTACTCGCTCCATGCCATTACCCGACACGGCCCGACATGAGATGCAGACCGAGACAACCAACTCTTAATCAGTGGGTCCGGGGTTCGAATCCCTGATGGCGCACCAGCAATGACAAGGCTCTCTGGGTTTTCACCCAGAGAGCCTTTTAGCGTTTTGACAGCAACGCGCTAAATTCGAGCTTCTGAGTTTCTGGCTGAGCTTGAGGGGTGCTCCAGGCTCTCTCCCTTTCACGCGCCAGAAGCCCAGCCATATTGTGGGACACCATATGATCCATTAGGAAGCTGTTGCTTTGGCAGCAGGCTTGTCAGATAAACCCCGCCCCGCGTATACTCAGGCTGATGATGATTAGCCTTGGGTAAAAACCAATTACCGAAATCGCACCGGAATTCGCACCCCGTCCTCAAGGGGCATGGTCCCATCCTTCGCGTTCCAGCTGAGGGCCACAATGTACCCGTGGCCGCTTGTTGGGAGCGTGGAAGAAAAATCGAGCAGAGTGGGCTGCAGTATCACGTTGTAATGGTCCTGAGTTTGTGAGTTATCGTGCAAAAAGATCGCTGAGGCCCTGTAAAAACGGGGGTCTCAGCGATTTTAAAATGTCCTATTAATCCTTCAGGTTTACGGAGAGGTCAAGTTTCGTGGTGGCACGA
>Ga0209413_1000036_pt1 | contig 24960 bp, 30 predicted proteins | sample JTO22cmmetaG_FD_184157 | JGI IMG/M metagenome (GOLD analysis project Ga0209413, IMG submission 184157) | Freshwater bacterial and archeal communities from Indian Creek, Illinois, USA - JTO22cm metaG (SPAdes) (version 3) | ecosystem: Environmental > Aquatic > Freshwater > Unclassified ...
TTGTCAGTCTGCCCTCGCGTGGGGTAGGGCGTGGGGTAGGGCGCGGGGTCATGGCCTCGCAAGTGGTGGTAGATGATACCCCACCCCGCCTAGTGCACGACCCAAGCCACCCCGATGCCAATGCCGAAGGCTTTGTGGCCATGCCAGAGATTAACCTTGTTAACGAAATGGTCGACCTAATTACGGCGACGCGGGCCTACGAAACAAATGTGCAGGTCTTAAACGCCAGTAAGTCCATGAAGCTACGTGCTTTAGAAATCGGCAGAGGGTAGGTGCAGTAAATGATTAGAGCCATTCCTCCCATTGCCCCGCTACAGCAAGTAGGCGCGGCCCCGCAGACCGCCAGTAGCGACAAGGCAGCCGGGGGTAATTTTGCGGCGCAACTCAATGAAGCCTTAAGTGAAGTCAATGCCCTGCAGCTTAAGGCTGATGATATGGCCACTAAGCTGGCCCTAGGGCAAGTAGACGATATTCATCAGGTAACCATTGCCATGGAGAAGGCGACGCTTAGCCTGCAGCTAGCGGTGCAAGTGCGCAACAGAATGGTAGAGGCCTACCAAGAAATATCTCGTATGCAGGTCTAGGGGGAGTAACTGGTGGCTACTAGGCAAAACTTAACGAATTGGTGGGGTAGTCAGGACCCAAGAAGACGCACGATGTGGGTGGTCTTGGCCTTGGCCCTAGTGGTGGCAGGGTCTTCGCTTGCTTTTTACACCACGCGGGTTGACTTTGTGCCGCTCTTTACCGGCATTGAGGCTGAGCAGGCCCATTCGATGGTAGAATCTCTGCGGCAACAAAATGTCACTTTCCAGCTCGCTGATGGCGGCACATCCATATTAGTGCCGCGGGAGCAAGTGCATGAGCTGCGCATAAGGATGGCGGGCGAGGGGCTGTACAACAGCGGCCTCGGTTTTGAGCTTTTTGATGAAGCACGCCTTGGTTTGACGGACTTTGAACGCCGCATCAACTACCAGCGCGCTTTACAGGAGGAACTACGCCGCACTATCGCCGCCTACCCCGAGGTAGATCAAGTGCGCGTGCACTTAGTCATACCTGAACGCACGGTCTTTGTGCAGCAGGCCGAAGAATCTAGTGCCTCGGTGACGCTTAGACTGCGGCCCTTTAGGTCTTTAACGCAGGAACAGGTGAAGGGCATGGTGTACTTAGTGGCCCTTAGTGTGCCGCGTCTAAAGCCCCAAAACGTGACCATTGTGGATGTGGGGGGGCGCATACTGACGCAGGGCCTGAACTTAGGCGAAGGCGAAGTCAGCCCCACAGTCGCCAGGCAGGGAGAGCTGCAACGCGGTTTCGAAAGCGAGATTGAGACTAAGTTAATGACGATGCTAGAGCGCATCTATGGCCCCGGGCAAGCGGTAGCTGTAGTGACGGCAGAGCTTAATTTTGACCAACAGACAGTGACGCGGATTGTCTATGACGCCGCTGGGCAGGTGGTGCGCAGCGAACAAGTGAGCGAAGAGAATTTTACCGGTCCGGCCGGTCAGGTGGGGGGCGTGGCAGGGGCGGGTGCTAATGTGCCCGTGTACCCCACCGGCGAAGGTCAGGCCGGCACATCTACGTATAGTAAGGTCCAAACGACGCGCCAGTTTGAGATAGGCACGACGGAGACGACGGTGGTAACAGCACCCGGGCAAGTAGAGCGTCTCTCTGCTGCCGTCACGGTAAATGCCGAGCTGTCGGACGAGCAGCGCCTAGAACTAGGCAACTTAGTGCGCGCCGCCATCGGCTATAACGAAGCGCGCGGCGACGCTATTTTGATCTCGGCCCTAAATTTCAGCCTGGCCCATGTGGATGAGGCGCGGCAGGAAATGGAAGAGTTTGCTAGGCAAGAGCAGACGCGCCAGTACATTGAGTGGGGCATGATGGCGGCGGGTGGGTTGCTCGGGTTTATATTGTTGATGAGCTTAATTGGTCGGCTGAAGAAGGCCTCGCAGTTTGAGGTGGCTAGGACCCAGTCCGTAAACTTAGTGCCCCTGGAGCAGGCCTTAGCCGAAGCGGCCGCCGCCAAGTCCATTATTGAGTCGGACGAGGCCTTGAACAAGGTCAAAGAAATTGCCAAGCAGCAGCCAGAAGAGGTAGCGCTGTTGATAAAGGCTTGGTTTAACGAAAGTTAGAGGGGGATTTTCTTGCCAAGGGAAAAGCGCGCTAGTGGGCTAAGGAAAATAGCCGCTCTGTTGATATCGTTGGGCCCAGAGGCCTCCGGTAGGGTCTTAAAGCTACTTCCAGATGACGACATCGAGGTCATTACAGCCGAGGTGGCCAATACCAGCCGTGTGGAACCAGAGTTTAAGGCGCAAGTCTTGGCGGAATTTATGGACGTGCACCAGGCCCATGCTTATTTGCTCGAGGGTGGCGTTAAATATGCGCGCGAGATGCTCGACCGAGCGCTGGGTGTATCCAAGTCATCGGAGATTATGCGCCGCCTAACACAATCTACAGCCCTAAAGCCCTTTACCTTTGCCCGCAAAATTGACCCCAAGCAGCTAGGTGGGGCCCTAGCGGAGGAACATCCGCAGACCATTGCCCTAGTTATGGCCTACCTAGAACCGGAGCAGTCTGCCATTATTATGTCGATGTTGGCCCCAGAAGTGCGGGCAGAAGTGGCCAAGCGCATTGCCACCATGGAGCGTGTCTCACCCGAGGTCATCAATGAGCTGGAGGGGGTTTTATCGGGCAAGTTCTCTGCCTTTTCGCAGCAGGATTTCTTCGTGGCGGGTGGGATGAAGGCCCTAGTGAATATTCTTAACCGCGTGGACCGCGCCTCAGAAAAACTCATTTTTGAACATCTGGAGCGCGAGGACCCAGCCCTAGCCGAAGAAATTCGCAAACGTCTCTTTGTCTTTGAAGACATTATATTACTTGACGATAATGCCATACAGCGCGTAATCCGTGAGATTGATAACCGTGAGCTGGCCATGGCCTTGAAGGGCGCGGGCGGCGAGGTTAATCAGCGGGTGATGAAGAATATGTCCAAACGAGCCGCCGAAATGCTGAAGGAAGACCTAGACTTCTTAGGGCCCATTCGCTTGCGCGACGTGGAAGAAGCACAGGCGCGTATCGTGGCGGTGATACGCAAGCTAGACGAAGCCGGAGAAATAGTCATCGCGCGAGGTGGGGAAGATGCCTTCATTGTATAAAAACGCTGTGATAGATAGTGACAAGGGGCGCACCATTCCCGTTCAAGCGCTGACCTCGCCGCTAGTCCTGCTTGACGCGCAAGGGCAGGCGGTAGAGAGTTACTTGGCCGAACGTCTGCGGGCGGCGCGCGAAGAGGACGCGCGTAAGTTAGAACAGGCACTTGTCGCCCGCAAGAAGGAGCTTGAGCACTTAGTCGAGGCCGAGGCGCGGCGCATCTACCAAGATGCCGAGCAAAGCGGCTTTGACGCCGGCCTAGGCAAAGCACAGGGGGAGGCCGAGCGCTTGATGAGTGAGGTGCGTCAGGTTTACCAGCAACTTGAGGCTGACCGCCAGGCCTTTGTCGAATCCTGCCGGCAAGATATTACTGCCCTTATTCTGGGCATCACCGAGCAGGTATTGCGGCAAGAATTGACGTCTGCGGCGGCATTGCCCTCGCTCGTCGCTACGGCCATTTCCGAACTAGTAGTGCGGCGACAAGTCTGCGTGTTTGTCCATCCAAGCCGTGTAGCAGAGGTGGGCGACGCCTTTACGCAGTGGCCCCTGCCGCTAGACGGCCAGTCCATGTTAGTGCGGGGTGACCCCACTCTAGACACGACCTCTTTCCGCGCCGAGGACGACTTAGGTGCTGTGCTAGTAGACTTGCCTCTACTTATGGCCAAGCTCAAATTGGCCTTGGTATGACCAATTTTGCTTACGATTTTAGCGGTTCTCTTGCCCGTGTAAAAGCCAAGGTGGGCTGGCAGAGCCAAGGTCGCGTGACCGAGGTGGTAGGGCTTACGGTGGAGGCAAGGGGCTTTCGCGCCTCCATCGGGGAATTATGCCGCATTGGGCAGGGCGAGGCGGCCATCGAGGCCGAGGTAGTGGGCTTTAGCGGGGACAAGCTTTTTTTATTTCCCTTTCGCTCGCTCTATGGCATTTCGCCGGGCAGCATCGTGGAGCCCTTGCGGCAAAGGCTGGTGGTTGATTGCGGCGAGCACTTGTTGGGGAGGGTGATTGATGGGCTGGGGCGCCCGCTCACCGGATCGAGTTTGTTGCCAACGGGTCGCACCTATCCCCTAGACCAAGTGCCTCCTAACCCCATGAGCCGCACGCGCATCGCCGAGGTGCTCGAAACAGGCGTCAAGGCCATAGACCTTTTTCTCACCGCCGGGCATGGCCAGCGCCTAGGTATTTTTGCCGGTAGCGGCGTGGGCAAAAGCACCATACTGGGCATGATTGCCCGTGGCAGCACCGCCGACTGCAATGTTATTGCCCTAGTGGGGGAGCGCGGCCGTGAGGTGCGAGATTTTCTCGAGAAGGATCTTGGACCAGAAGGGCTTAAGCGTTCGGTGGTGGTGGTGGCTACATCCGACCAATCGGCCTTGCTGCGCATCAAGGCCGCACTGACGGCGACGGCCGTGGCAGAGTACTTTCGCGACCAAGGGAAGAATGTTATGCTACTGATGGATTCGGTCACGCGTTTTGCCATGTCGCAGCGCGAAATAGGCCTCGCCATCGGCGAGCCGCCTACGACGCGCGGATATCCACCCTCGGTCTTTGCCATGTTGCCCAAGCTCCTAGAGCGCTCGGGCACGGGCGAGCGGGGAGCCATCACCGCCCTTTACACGGTCTTGGTGGAGGGCGACGATATGAATGAACCCATCGCCGACACGGTGCGCGGTATTTTGGATGGGCATATTGTGCTGTCGAGGCACTTAGCCGAGCGCAATCACTATCCGTCGATTGATGTTTTGCAAAGTGTCAGCCGCCTAGCGACTGAACTAGCTGAACCGGCGCATCTCAAATTAGTGTCGGAGTGCCGCTCCTTACTTGCGGTATACAAACAAAATGAAGATTTAATAAATATCGGCGCTTATATCAGGGGCGGAAGTCGTGAGATAGACGAAAGTATAGACAAAGCGCCCCGCATTATGTCGGTGTTAGCACAAGGTATAGATGAACGTTATTCCTTGGCCGAGGCACTAGCACAACTACAAAAAGTCATGACGAGGTGATAAGATGGTGAAGCGTTACCGACTGGCCCAAATTTTGGAGCTAAAAAAGCAATTGGAGCAACAGCAAATGCTGGCACTAGCAAGGGCGGAGAAGGCCCGCCAAGCGCAAGAAGAACGCCTTTGTCACCTTGTCGCCGGTGTCGAAGAGCAAATAGAGGTCTGTGTCCCACCCGACTTATTGGAGCATCGCTGTATGTATTTTGTTTGTAAACACGATGAAGTGAAGTCAGCGCAGGGGCACTTGGGTACCTTGACCGAAGTGCGCGAAGATGCCCGCTTAGAATTGTTGGCGGCAGCTATCGAGCGACGCAAGCTGGAAATACATCATGACCAATACATGGCCACATTGCGCTACGAAATGCAGTCTCGCGAGCAACAGCATGCCGATGAAGTGGGGGCGCAGATGTACTTGCGACAAAGGGTGGTGGCGCGATGAAAATTGAGCCCGTGAAAGTGCTTGCTGCCGCTACAAACTTGGCTGTCCCAGCGGAACAAGGGATGGAGAAGGGCAAAGAGGGTCTATCCTTTGTCAAGACGATGGAGAATATTATGGGTTTACTTGATAAGGCGGAGGCCCCGCTATCGTTAGCAAAATTTCCGGAAGAAATCACCAACCCCGAAGGAGAAGTAGCCCCCTCATTCTCTCCTGATATTGACCTACATACTATATTGTTGACGCCACTCGGGCAGGGAGGAGTCACACCCATGCCGAGTGCGCCCACCGTGAGCCTTTTACCGAGGGTAGCCATGGCTGATGAAGTTACCCCTAGTAGGCCTAATTTAGATAAGTCGGCACACTACGGGCACGAACCTCGCATCGCGCCCACTGTAACTCTTCACGAGACTGTCAAGTTGCCAACGGTTGCACCTACTGCGACACTTTCCGCCTTGCCTCCAGCTGTTAATCCGATTTTTTTGTCGCCCATGGCGACGCCTGTGGTAGAGTTATATCCGCATGAACATGGGCCCCTTGTACCGCGGGATTCAACGAATTTTCCATCTGAATTTAAGGCACCTCTCACACCTTCGGCATCACCCCAAGTTGCATCGCGTCTTATACCTGACGCCCCCGTTGCTTTTAGCGCCCAAGTTTTTTCGGCTGAGGCACCACTTCCGGCGGCACCACTTGAGGCAGTAGGAGAATTAAGCAAGGTTCCACCACAGTTAACTGTGGAGCAGGCCGTTCCGACCAATATGCCGAGGTTGCATACAGAAGTTGTTTCTTTAGCCGCACAGCCCCTACGCCCGAAACTGACTATAGTGAGTTCCCCGCCTGAATTAAATGCGATGCCTAACGCGCCTGTCCTTAATAGCGCCCAAGTTTTTTCGGCTGAGGCATCACTTCCTGAGGCACCACTGCCTGAGGCACCACCTCCTGCGGCACCGCTAGTGGCGATTGAAGAATCTAGTGTGGTTCTGCCACCCCTGCGTGAGTATGGTCAGGGGATGCTCATAGCGACGCTACCAGAAGTGCGGGAAGCGTATTCTCCAAAGACCCGTAGCTCCTACGCTGCGACAGACAATATGCAGCTTGACATCGCAGGCACTGCTACCCATACACAGCGCAGCGCGCCGACCTTGGCCATGGAGCCGCTGGCCCCTACTTTTATGCAGAATTTGCAGACAGAAATTATTTCTTTTGCCTCACACCCCACCCGTCCAGAGATGACTTTAGAGATTACCCCGCCTGAGTATGGCAAGGTTATTGTCAGCGCGAAGCGAGAAAGAGGGGGGCAGGTGGTAGTGCGCTTGATTACCGAGACGCCGCAAGCCAAAGCAGCCCTGCTTGAGCACCTGCCACGGAGTACGCCTACCCTTGAAGTGCGGGTTTACACCGCGGAGGAGTATCGAGATTACCGCGATGAGCAGCCAAGAGAGCAAGCTAGGGAGCACCGCGAGCAGCCCTCTAGGCAGGGCAAGCAGGAAGAACGGGTAGAATTTAAGATATAGGGGGTTTGGCCGTGAAAGTTGACGCAGTAGGAGCACCAGAACCCGTACAAGCGGCACGCAATTTGCGACCGGGCGGGGAACTAGGCAAGGACGCTTTCCTAAAGATATTGCTTGCGCAAATTCAAAATCAAGACCCGCTCAAACCAACAGATAGCACGGCCATGGTGGCGCAGCTAGCACAGTTTAGCACCTTGGAGCAGCTGCAGAACTTGAACACCAAGCTTGACCAGCTGGTGGAAGGGCAGCTCTTAGGCGACTTTAGCGCCGTCATTGGTAAGACCATCGCCTACCTAGGCGAAAATGATGAGCCCAAAGTTGGTTTGGCCGAGTCACTACTGTGGCGGGGCAGGGAGAGCCTGCTTAGGATAAATGGTGAATTGGTGCCCTTAAATAGGCTGATTGAAATAGGAGGAGGTAGGTAGGATGCTAAGATCTTTATTCGCGGCAATTTCCGGCATTCGCGGCCAGCAGGTTAAGTTAGACACCATCGGCAACAATATCGCCAATGTCAGCACCACTGGCTTTAAAGCCAGCCGGGTGAGATTTCAAGATATGCTCAGCCAGACTCTGCGCGTGCCCAGCGGCCCCACCAACGGCCGGGCGGGTACTAATCCTTCGCAGGTCGGCCTAGGTATGTCGGTGGCCGGCATAGACACCTTGCACACCCAGGGCGCATTACAGGCCACGGGGCGCCTCACCGACCTGGCCGTGCAGGGCAGCGGCTTGTTTGTCATGTCGGACGGACTGCGTACTCTCTTTACGCGGGACGGCGCCTTCTCAATTTCTAAAGATAATGAACTGGTGAATGCCTCCACTGGCATGAAGGTCATGGGTTGGGCAGCAGATGCCGATGGCGTGGTTAATAGCCAGGGGGCTGTGTCTGCGCTTTCCATACCTTTGGGGGCGCAGGTGCTGACGCAAGCGACAACTCGCATTGATTTTACAGGTAATTTATCCAGTGAGGCGGCTGCGACCACTACTCATAGTACCACCGCAACCATTTACGATTCGAAGGGTGCGCCCCATGATATCAGAATTACTTTTACGCGCATTGGCGCAGGAAATTCGTGGGAATTTAGCGTCGCATTGCCGGATGGCACGCCCCTTGGTGGCGCACCCACTGGTACAGTGGAATTTGATAATTTCGGTCGTTTTGTTGCGCCTGACCCAGCTCTAGGCGCAGTAACCATGACCGTGCCTCAGGCAGAAGAGATAAGCTTCAGACTAGATTTCTCCGCTTTTTCCATGGTAGCTGGCCCCAGCACGGCCCTAGTAAGATCGCAAGATGGTTTGTTCCCGGGCGAATTGGCGACTTTTAGTATCGGCCGCGACGGGGTCATTACAGGCACATTTACTAATGGTGCCGTGCGCGACCTAGGGCAAATTGCCGTGGCCCACTTTGCCGCCCCCGAAGGCTTAATGAAGACAGGCAGCAATCTCTACGAGGCTTCATCTAGTTCCGGTGAGGCCATTGTGGGCGGCGCTGGCATCGATGGGCGTGGCACAGTAGAGACCGGCACACTTGAAATGTCTAATGTCGACCTAGCCTCAGAATTTACGGAAATGATCACGACCAGTCGTGCTTTCCAAGCGAATTCGCGCGTGGTGACAACATCTGACGAGATGCTGCAGGAACTAATTCAGCTCAAGCGATAGAGGTGTAGACAATGCAGAAATCGGGCCTGATTACTAATATTGGCATACTGGCTGGTGTGTTGGCCATTGCCTGGGCGATTTTACTGGGCGGCGATGCCATGCAATTTGTGGATATTCCCTCTGTGCTGATAACAATCGTCGGCTCCTTTTCTGCGCTCCTTATCAACTACCCTTGGGGCGATGTCACTTCGTCGTTTACCGAAATGCGCCAGCTCTTTCGTGAAAAAACGCCGGACCCTGTGGAGACCATAGAGCAATTCACAGCGCTGGCGACCAGGGCGAGGCGCGAAGGACTCTTGGTCTTAGAGGATGAAATCCCCAAGATGGACCCCTTTTTAGGGAAGGGCCTGCAGATGGTGATTGACGGCATGGACAGCTCGGCGGTGACCAGTGTGCTAGAAATTGAGATGTCACAAGTGGAGTCGCGCCATGCTAAGGCCGCGAATCTCCTTGGCACTTGGGCAAATTTAGCGCCCGGCTTTGGCATGATTGGCACCCTGATCGGTCTTATTCAGATGTTGGCGGCCTTAGATGACCCCGACGCCATCGGGCCCGCCATGGCCGTGGCGCTCATTACCACCCTCTACGGCGCTATCATGGCCAACTGGGTGTTCACTCCCTTGGCCGGCAAAGTTATGGTAAAAAGCACGCAGGTGATGTTGTATCGCGAGATGATACTAGAGGGCCTTACATCTCTGCAGGCCGGGGTCAACCCCCGTGTCATTGAACAGAGGTTGCGTTCTTTTATAGCTCCACCAAGTCGCAAGAATGACGCTAAGTCGAAGCAGGCGGCCGCTGATGACTAGGCGCAGAAAAAGCTCGGGGACGGTAGCTGCCGCTAGTTGGTTGACTACTTATTCGGACTTGGTGACGCTCCTGCTCTGTTTCTTTGTGTTGCTCTACAGCTTTTCAGCCATCGATATACAGAAGTTTCGCCGCTTTGTGCTCTCTTTTCAAGGGCAAGGCGTGTTAGACGGCGGAGCAGTGCCGGACACGGTTAGCCCGGCACCTGAGCATGAAGTGGGTGACGTAGCGACAGAAGAGAATGAGCCCTTCTGGGAAGAAAGCGGGCGGCTTATGATGCATGTACAGGAGTTTCTCGAGACACATGCTATTGAGGCCGAGGTACAGGTCTACCAAGAGGTGCAAGGGGTGGTGCTGGAACTTAAGGACCATTTGCTCTTTGACTCCGGTCGGGCGACGATACGTGCCGAAGGCATGGGCCTCTTAAACACCTTGAGCCTGCTCTTTAACCAATTTCCGAATCAAGTCACAGTGCAGGGCCACACTGACAATGTGCCGATTAGCACGGTGGAGTTCCCTACCAACTGGGAGCTCTCGACCTCTCGCGCCACGCGCGTGGTGCGTTACTTTGTCGAGGTGCGCGAGCTTGACCCCCGTCGCTTCGCCGCCACTGGTTATGGGGAATTTCAGCCAGTGGACAGCAATGAAACGAGTGAGGGCCGCAGCAGGAACCGCCGCGTTGTTTTTTTATTGCGTGGATTTTAGACTAGCGAGGTAGATCTGGATGGTAAAAAAAATTGTCATCGGCGTGGTGGTAGTGGCCCTCTTAGTGGTGGCCGTACTCTTTGGCCGGCCGCTCTTTTCCAGCGTGATGAATATTGTAAGCCCACCGCCCCAGCTATTTGTGGCTCCCTCGATTGAATTTACAGTAAACCTGCTCGACCCAGGGATGCGGCGCTTTCTCCGTCTGCGCCTGTCCTTGTCTTACTATGCCAATAGCGCTTTGCAGGCCGAAATTAACGAAAAAGATGCCCAAATGCGTGATACGGTGTTGGCCGTCCTACGCACGAGGAGCGTGAGTGACCTTGTCACCAATGAAAATATTGACAAACTAAGGCAGGACATTGTCGCCGCGCTGAACGCGATCTTGGAGCAGGGTGACATTGTCAATATCTACTTTGTGGAGTTTGCAATTCAATAGGGGGTACAGCTTTGCCAGCAGGTGATTTTTTGGGGACTCTACTACAAACAGTGTTTTCTCTTGGCGTTGTCTTGGGGCTCTTGTTTTTGCTACGCTACTACTTGCTAAGGGGGGTAGTTGGCGGGGTGCGCAGAACGAAAGCGCAACTTAGGGTGCGCGAGCAAGTTATGCTCGGCCCGCGGGCACGCGTAGTGCTCCTTGACGTGGCTGAGCGCACCTACCTACTCGGTGTGACTGATCAATCCCTGACGATGACCGAGCTTAAAGATTTTGCCTGGCCCGAGGTAGCTACAATGGAACCGGTAGACACTTCCTTTGCCACCCATCTCCAAGATATGCTGACCAAGCTAAGACAGGGGGGCAAGAGATAGTGTTGCCGATTCCTCTTTTTGATTTAACAGTGCGCACTCCTGGCTCGCCGGTGGAGGTAGTGGAGAGCGTACGACTCTTAATACTGCTTACGGTGTTGAGCTTAGTGCCAGCCATCATGGTGATGGTGACCTCGTTCACCCGCACGGTCATTGTGTTGTCCCTAGTGCGCACCGCTGTGGCGGCGCAAAATGTGCCGCCGAACCAAGTGATTATCGGTCTGGCCCTCTTTATAACTTTGTTTACCATGACCCCAACCATTACCGCGCTTAACAATGACGCGCTGACTCCCTTTCTTGACGGCACCATCAACCAAGAGGTAGCGTTAGAGAGGGCCGCCGTGCCCCTGCGCGCCTTTATGTTGCAACATACGCGGGAGGCCGACTTAGCGCTTTTTCTCCAGGCCACTGATAGCCCGCCCCCACAGACGCCGCAAGATGTTTCGCTCAATGTACTAATACCCGCCTTTATGATTAGTGAGCTGAAAACAGCTTTTCAGATGGGGGCTATTCTCTTTATCCCCTTTATGGTTATCGACATGGTGGTCGCTAGCACCTTGCTCTCCATGGGAATGTTTATGTTGCCCCCCGTCACCATTTCACTGCCCTTTAAGCTCTTGTTGTTTGTTATGGCCGATGGCTGGCATTTAGTGGTTAAATCGCTTATTGAAAGTTTTTAGTGTATGAGTAACAATGAAAGTGGGGTGAGCAAGTGACGGAAGGTACAGCGCTGCACCTAGCACGTGAGGCCATCGCCCTCGTCATGCTATTGTCGGGGCCTCTCTTGATTGCCAGCTTGGTGGTCGGGCTACTGGTATCAATATTTCAGGCTGCGACGCAGATTCAGGAGCAGACTCTCACCTTTGTGCCCAAGCTGGTGGCAATTTTGTTCACCATGCTCATTCTCGGGAGTTGGATGTTAAATACCATGCTCTCCTATACGGTGGAATTGTTCTCGACATTGGGGCAGATGGTGCGATGACCGCTTTGGCACCATGGCTTACTTTTATCTTAATTTTGGCCCGTATCATGTCCATGCTGGTCACAGCACCCCTTTTTGGTCGCCGCGACATTCCGCAACTGCCCAAGCTTGGATTGGGCATGTACCTTAGTCTGTTGACCATGACTAATGTCGATACCATGTTTGCTGGCAGCAATGCCGCCTTTATACAGGCTCTGTTCGCGGAGGTCGTGGGCGGTTTGGTAGTCGGCCTCTTGGCCTCGTGGCTCTTGTCTAGCTTTGCCATGGGTGGGCAGCTTATGGACCAACAAGCGGGCTTCGGCACGGCTTCGGTGCTCGACCCTGGAACGGCGACCACGGTGACCCTCATTGGCAATTTACTGCTCTATGTCGGTCTGTTGCTTTTTCTCGAGTTAAACGGTCATCATTTGCTGATTATGGGCCTAATGCGCAGTTTTGCCCTGGTGCCGGCAGGTAGCTTGAGCTTGCCTTTCACCCTTACGGAATGGGCGGTGCACACGCTTACTATAACTACTGTCTTGTTTTTACGCTTGGCCATGCCTCTCCTCGCGGTGATTGTCATTACGGATATCGCCCTCGGCATGGTTGGCCGCGCAGTGCCGCAGCTCAATGTCTTGATGCTCGGCCTGCCTCTTAAGGCGGGCGTGGCCTTGCTCTTGCTCGGGGTACTGTCGCCACTCTTTGTCGCGCTGGGGCATGACATGGTTACGCATATAGAACAAGGCCTGGGGCTCTTGCTGGGAGGCATGGTACCATGAGCCAGCAGCAAGGCAATGAGGAGCGTACCGAACAAGCGACGCCCAAGCGCCTGAGCGAGGCGCGAGACAAGGGGCAAGTGGCCAAGAGCATGGACCTCATCGGGGCCATGGGTTTTTTTGGTGTATTAGTGGCTTTTGCGGCGACGGCAGGGACTTTTGTCAGCCAATCCCTGGCCTACCTCGTGCGCGCTCTATCCACCTTTGCCGACCCCGCCTTGCTGGAAGGCGGGTATGGGCAACTACTTAGCGGCGCTATGACGCAGTATGCTATTCTTGTGTGGCCCGTTCTCTTGGCAGCGCTGGTAGTTGGGGTAGTGGCTAATATCGTCCAAGTCGGTTTTATCTGGAGCATGGACCCCATAAAGCCCGAGTTAAGCCGCTTAGACCCCATCGCTGGTCTAGGACGCATGTTTTCCATGCGGGCCCTGTTTGATCTGCTCAAGGCGGTTATAAAAATGCTACTCGTAGGCTATGCCGCTTATTCCGGTGTGGCGGGGGAACTGAACCGCCTGCTACAAATTGGCTTTGCTGAAGGCACTGCGGCCATCGTCTTGGTGGGGCGGGTGCTCTGGGCACTGGCTTTACGCGTGGGCTTAGTATATATGCTGATCGGCACGGTGGATTTTCTTTACCAACGCTACGAGCATAGCAAGAACCTGCGCATGAGCAGGCACGAAGTAAAAGAAGAACACAAGCAGATGGAAGGCGACCCCGCAGTCAGGGCTAAACAAAAGGAACGTCAACGCCTGCTCTCTACGCGCCGCATGTTTAATGATATCCCCAAGGCGACAGTGGTCATCACTAATCCCACGCACTTTGCCGTGGCCTTAAAATATGAGGAGGCGAGTGGTGGTGCACCGGTGGTAGTGGCCAAGGGCAGCGACTACCTCGCGCTGCGCATCATTGCCGCGGCCAAGGCCGCTAAAGTGCCTATAATGGCGCAGCCCGAAGTAGCTCGCGCCCTGTATGCCCAAGTCTCTTTGGGACGAGAAATTCCCGTTGAACTGTATCGCTTGGTGGCAGAAGTGTTGGCCGCTGTATTTTCGCGTAAAGGAGGACTATGATGTTTAAGGCACTGCTTGGCCATAGCGACATGATTGTTGCCTCCTTAGTCATTGGCATTATTATAATCATTATTATTCCCTTGGCCCCCTGGGCCTTAGATTTGCTACTTATTGTCAATATCGCCATCAGTCTTATCGTCTTTCTGACTACCTTTTTTACCACGAATATCCTACAGCTCAGCGTTTTCCCGACCTTACTCTTGGTGACTACGCTTTTACGCCTAGCTCTTAATATTTCTTCTACGCGCCTAATTCTCTCCGCAGGGGAGGCCGGTGCGGTTATTAACGCCTTCGGCTCCTTTGTCATTGGCGGTAACTACGTCGTTGGCTTGGTGATCTTTATTATCATCACGGTCATACAGTTCGTCGTTATCACCAATGGTGCGGGGCGAGTGGCTGAGGTGGCAGCACGCTTCACCCTAGACGCCATGCCTGGCAAACAAATGGCTGTCGATGCCGATTTAAATGCGGGTTTGATCAATGATGTGCAAGCAAGAGCACGACGCCGCGAATTGCAGCGTGAGTCAGATTTTTATGGGGCCATGGATGGAGCGAGTAAATTTGTTAAGGGTGATGCCATCGCCGGCATTGTCATTACTTTAATCAATATTTTTGGCGGGCTAATCATTGGCATGCTGCAGCTTGGCATGAGCATCCAAGAAGCGGCAGTAGTCTATGTCATGCTTACGGTCGGGGATGGCTTGGTCAGTCAACTGCCGGCACTATTAATTTCTTCGGCCACGGGTATCTTGGTGACGCGCGCCAATACCGACCATAGCTTTGGCACAGAACTGACGGCGCAACTTTTCTCTATGCCCAAGGTGCTGGGGATGGTGGCTGTGCTTCTAGCGGCCATCGGTCTGGTGCCAGCGCTACCAGCTACCCCCTTCTTAGTTGTTTCAGCCGGTCTAGGGTACGCCGCCTATGTGCTTTTTCAAGAGGCCAGTGAAAAAGAGAAAGCCTCAGTAAGGGCAGTGCAACAGGCCCCGCCAAGGCCTAGTGAACCAGAAAATGTACTTAATTTTGTCTCGACGGAACAGTTAGAAGCCGAAATTGGCTTTGGCTTGGTGCGCCTCACCGATGGCAGCAAGGGAGGAGATATGTTAGAAAGGCTGGCCGCCTTGCGCCGCCGGGTGATATCTGAACAGGGCTTATTTATTCGGCCCATTCGTATACGCGATAATTTGCAGCTGCAGCCCAATCACTATGTCTTTAAAGTACGTGGCAATCAGGTGGCGGAGGGTGAATTGTTGCCTAACCACTTCCTCGCCATGGACTATGGGGGCGGTAAAGTAGACCTGCCTGGCACCGACACCCTAGAGCCTACTTTCGGCTTACCCGCCCGCTGGATTGCTTCGTCTGAGCGGGAGCGGGCAGAAATGCTCGGCCTTACGGTAGTCGATGCCACCACCGTGTTCATTACCCACTTGAGCGAAGTGGTGCGCCGCTACGCGCATGAGCTCTTAGGCCGGCAAGAGGTTAAGGAGATGGTGGAAAAAGTAAAGGAGCAGAATCCCGCCGTTATAGAGGAATTGGCCGCGGAGCATGTCACGGTAGGCGAGCTGCAGAAGGTGCTGCAGGGTCTTTTGCAAGAAGGGGTGCCGATTCGCGACTTGGTCACCATTTTGGAGGCCGTGGCGGATAATATCCGGGTATCGCGAGATAGCGACATCCTCCTAGAAAAGACACGCCAAGCATTAAGCCGCACAATTAGCCAAAATATCGCCGAACAAGGTACAATATATGCAGTGACTTTGCACCCGCGCACCGAACAGGGAATGCTTGAATCTGTGAGTGTGAGCGGTAATGGGCATATCCTACTTGAGCCGGCTAAACTGGGCACCTTTTTTGATCGCCTTGGCAAGCAAGGCGAAAAGTTACAAGCGCAGGGCAAGCAGCCCGTGGTTCTCTGCCCCTCGCGACTCCGTCTGCCTCTTCGCAGGCTCACGGCGCGTCATTTTCCACACTTTATTTTTATCGCTCCCGGTGAAGTGACCAATGGCATCAGTATCGAAACTATAGGCGTGGTAGGTGTGGAATGAAGATAAAAAAAGTCGTGGCCAAGGACATGCAAGTCGCCCTGCACCTTTTACGCAAGGAGCTTGGTCCCGAGGCGGTTATTGTAAGTTCGCGCACTATTCGTGAGCCTGGATTTTGGGGGCTATTCAAGCCCCCGCGCGTAGAGGTGACGGCGGCGGTAGAGCGTATGCCGGAAAAAGAGACCCATGAGGACTCTTTACGCGCTGAATTACATGAAATTAGGGCCTTGATTCACCAGATCGGTGCGACCGATCTTAAGACCTCCGCTAAAGGGGGCCTGACCGCCAAGTGGGCGGAGCGCTTTCGTGCCGCTGATCTTAGCCCCGAGATTGTTTCTTTGCTCAGCGAACAGCTAGGGAATGGGGCTGGCGGCAAGGCAGAAGAGGAAAACCGCGTCTTGGAACGCCTGGCTAAATATTTTACCTTGCCTGCACCGAGGGGCAAGGGCAAGCGCATCTCGGTGTTTGTGGGGCCAACTGGTGTGGGTAAGACTACGACCATTGCCAAGTTAGCGGCCCGCCGTTCCCTACAGGAAAAAAAGCGCGTGTCTTTGATTACGATCGATACTTTTCGTATCGGGGCGGTGGAACAACTTAAGATCTACGGCGATATTATCGGCGTGCCGGTGGAAGTAGTGACCTCGCCAAGTGAATTTCGCGAGGTTCTTAAACTACATAAGAACAAGGATGATATTTATGTCGACACCACCGGGCGCTCTGCCAAGAAGCCGCTGCAGGTAGCGGAGCTTAGAGCTTACTTTGACGATATTCCTGACTTAGACAAATACTTGGTAGTTAGTGCTACCACCAAGAGCCGCGACCTGCTCAGCATCTACCGCTCCTTTTGTGATCTTAGCCTCTATGCCGCCATTGTAACGAAATGTGATGAAACGGAGAGCCTAGGCGGTGTGGTTGATTTGTGCTACCGAACCTCGCTCCCTGTGGCCTATGCGGCCAATGGACAAAATGTGCCGGAGGATATTCGCTTAGCCGACCCCATGGAAATGGCCAGAATGGTCCTGGGGGTGCAAGGATAGTGGTAGATCAAGCCCAAAGTTTACGCACGTTAGCCGCGAAAGACCGCGCACTCCGCCGCACCAAGGTCATCACTGTGGCCAGCGGTAAAGGCGGCGTTGGCAAGACCAATATAGTTGTCAACCTAGGCATTGTGTTGGCGCGCCTAGGCAAGGTTACTACCTTGGTTGATGCCGACTTGGGTCTGGCCAATGTAGATGTGGTGCTCGGGCAGTTCTTTGAGTTTGACCTAGAACATGTCCTCAAGGGACAAAAGACCCTCGAGGAGGTCATAGGCATTGGACCGCATGGTTTGCGCGTGGTGCCCTCGGCTTCTGGTGTGCCTGAAATGGCCAATATGGAACAAAAGCAGCGCAGCCGCTTGATTTCGGAGTTAGCGAAGCTAGAGCATACCACCGATTTTTTGCTGATCGACACAGGGGCCGGGATTTCGCGCAATGTTTTAGCCTTTGCGAACTTGGCCGATGAGGTGCTGATCGTAGTTACCCCTGAGCCTACTTCCTTGGCTGACGCCTATGGATTAGTCAAGCTCTTGGTCAAGAGCAAGGCGGTGCAGCGTATCGCCTTGGTGGTGAATAGAGCGCAAGGTGCACAGGAGGGGAAGCTAACGGGAGAGCGCTTCCTCGCTTTAGTCGAAAGATTTTTAAGCTTCAAAATGCGCTTCCTCGGTTACATTGTCGACGATGCCATAGTGGGGCAAGCGGTGCGCAAGCAGCAACCTTTTGTTATCGGGCACCCAGATGCTTGGCCTAGTCGTCAAGTGGAAAAAATCGCCAGAGAGCTGCTTGGCGAGGTGCCCAGCCTGCAGCCGGAGCGGGGCCTACTGGCAGGATTGATGAGGTTGTTTGGAGGTCGCTAAATGATTAAACCTGAGCTTCATATTGGACTGCGGCTTGAGGTTACTCGCAAGGATGATTTGCGCGTCTATGTCACGCGAGTAGAAGATATGTCAAACTTCGAATTTGCGGTGGGGGTGCCTTTTGGTTCTGCCACCACGGAAGTCTTTCATCCTGGGGAGGAAATCTTCTGTTGGTTTGGCGATAAGGAGGACCAAGCACTGTGGGGTTTTGCCGCCCGCGTACTGCGCCGCGAAGTGCGCCGCATTCCTTTGTACTATATTTCGCTGCCCAACAGTTTTGAGCGCGTGCAGCGGCGTAATTTCTTTCGCTTGCCGACCCTGATCCAAGCGCAGTATCGCTTGATAGGGGATACCCACTGGCACAAAGCCTTCGTCATCGACATTAGCGGCGGGGGGGTGCGGCTATCGCACCGCGATCCTCTGGTGCATTTAGATATTGTACAAGTTACTTTTGCCCTGCACAAGTCTGACCCCCATTTCTTGCTGCAGGGGCAGGCCATGCGGATAGAGAGGGTAGATTCAGCGGGAGTCCTGATGTATCATACAGGTATAAAGTTTATTAACTTGCCGATGGGCACGCAGGATCGCCTCGTAGGCTATGTCTTTGCCCGAATGTCGGAAACAAAACGCTTTAGAGGAGAATGACAGTGCAAGTAAATACTTTCACTGAACCGGACCGCGAAGCACTGCTACTCTCCTTCCTGCCCTTGGTGCGCCGCATCGCGGGACGCATATTTATTCCTAGCCCGGCCGTCATGGACAAAGACGATTTGATATCACATGGGGTAGTGGGGCTGATGGAAGCGATCGACAAGTACGACCGGACGCGCGAAGTAAGCTTTGAGTCTTATGTGTACCGCCGCGTGCGGGGGGCCATGATTGACGCCATTCGCACCATTAGTTTTAGCCCACGCACGGTCAATGACCGCGTAAAGCAGTTTCGCCAGGTAGAGGACAAGCTGCAGGCACAAGGGGTGGAGATAACTGATGAACTGGTGGCACGAGAAATGGGTTTGTCGGTTGCGCAGGTACGCGAAGTTCTAGGGCATATTGCCTTGCGCTCTATAATTTCACTTGACCGCGTGCTCTATTCCTCTGAGGGTGACGAGCTGCCAGTTATGCAGGCGGTGGGCTCCGGTTCAAGCCCTAATCCCGAGTCAATCCTCGAAGAAGCCGACTTAGAATTTTCTCTGGCCCAGTCGCTTAACTTACTGCCGCCCCGTGACAAGCAACTCCTTAATCTTTACTATGTGGAGGAGCTAACTCTCAAAGAGATTGCTTCTGTTTTTGGGGTCACCGAGGGCAGGGTGTCACAGCTACATGGCCGGGCGATTATTAGATTAAGAGCGTTAATGGAATGTAAGGCATAGGAGGTCGTAAGTGCTAAACTTTGTTTTCTTTTTTCTGGGAGGGGTCATCGGTGTGCTGGCGACTTACAGCTATCTTAGGCTGGATAAAAACCTGGCCCAGTACAATGTACAAACCCTTGAGTCACGAGTGGAGTCCCTTGAGGAGCAATGGGCCTACCTTGCCTTGCGTACGGAGGAAGATAAGAAAGTGGCCCCTTCCTCAAGGGGAAAACGCCAGGCCGCATCTATGGGCAATCACCAGAGGGTACTAAATCTCCTCGCGGAAGGGTCCGATCCTGAAACTGTGGCCAAGGCCACTAATGTGCCGTTAGGGCAAGTAGAACTACTTTATCGATTGCATCGGAGGAGTGAGTAAGGTGTTGAGGGGATTATACCAGGCCACAGCGGCCATGGTGATTGCCAAAGCAAAGCAGGAAAATATTTCCGGTAACATCGCCAATGTGGAGACGGTGGGCTTTAAACGGCAGACTCTCAGCGAAGAGATTTTTTCCCAAGCTATGCTCATGGCCAATGTGGGGGCAAGCTCTACCGCCCTTGGCGGGAGCACGGCTAGGTCAGTCCTTAGCGAGCCTCGCTTAGACTGGACGCGGGGACAGATAACCGGCTCAGACTCACCCTATCACTTAGCCATCATCGGCAGTGGATTTTTTGCCTTGCAAACAGAGGGAGGTGTGCGCTATACTCGTGCGGGCGACTTTCGCCTCGATGCCAACGGCCATGTCAGCGATGCTTTTGGGGGACGGCTTCTCCTACGCGATGGCAATCCTTTGCTCATGGCAGGCGAGAACTTTCGCGTGGCGGAGAACGGGGAGATCTTTATTGATGATGTTGCCGTGGGTTTCGTACAAGTGATGGATTTTGCCGAACCTGACGCCCTTACCAAGGACGAAAACGGTCAGTTTATAGCCGCTCCGGGGACTCCCATCGCGGCAGCGGTACATATTAAACAACACCATTTGGAACTATCTAATGTCGATTTGGCGAAAGAGATTATGGAGATGCTCCTTGTCAGTCGCGTTTTTCAAAGTGCGCAGCGCATCGTTTCCGCCTATGATCAGCTCATGGAGCGTACGAGTAATATTGGCAGCGCCAGGTAGGAGGACGGGATATGCTGGTTAGTATAAGAAGAAGCTTTAGTGGCTTGCTGGCACAGATTGGCCGACTTTCAGCTACAGGCGCGAATATAGCGAATGCCACGACCCCCGGCTACAAGCGCACGGAAAGTACTTTTAGCGAAATGCTCCTGTCAGGGCTAGATCGCAGCAATGTGCCTGTTGCCCCTGGAGAGGAGCGGAATCTCGCGCGGGGCGTCGAGTTTCGCGGTGAGATGCTCTTTACACAGGGCGGCTTGGTCGCCACGGGGCGCCCACTGGATATTGCCATTGAAGGACGAGCTTGGATCGAACTTGTCGACGAAGCAGGGGGTATTAGTTTTACCCGTGATGGATCTTTTACTTTAGATGCCATGGGGAGATTAGTACATGGCTCGGGAAGTCACATACCAGACATTGTCATCCCGCAGGACGCCACCATCATCGATATAGACCATGCTGGGAATGTTTCTGTGGCCCAAGAAGGCATAGTGGTGGTGGCAGGGCAGCTTCGCTTGGTATCATTTGCTAATCCTAGCGGCCTCGTAAGTCTAGGGCAATCAACTTTTTCCGTAGGTGAGAACTCGGGTGCGGGCGAACTAGACAGAGAAGCCCGCGTTCACCAAGGATATTTGGAACTCTCTACGGTGTCCATGTCAGATGAAATGACCTCGCTCATTCGGGCACAGAGGGCCTACCAAGCCAGTAGCCAAGCTGTGCGCACACTAGATGAGATGTGGGAGAATGTGAATGCTATGCGTAGGTAGTCGGGAGGACTAGTTGTTATGGAATATCATGTGGGAATTGGGGAGTTACGTGCCGCGCGGGCCCCGAGCACAATTGTTACTCGCGGCTTGGGATCTTGCGTCGGTGTTATGTTATGTGATTTTGGGCAAGGTATTGGCGGCTTAGCACATGTGATGCTTCCCAGCAGCCTAGAATTTACAAGTTATACGAATCCATATAAATTTGCCGATTTAGCATTACCTGCCTTGCTTGAGCAGTTGCGGGCCCTAGGCGGGAGGAATTTTAAGGCTAAACTGGCTGGTGGGGCCAAGATGTTCGCGGCTGTTAACGAGCGTGCTGGTTTTGACGTAGGACAGCGCAATGTAGAACAAGTTCGTTTGACATTGCGTCAGCTGGCCATTCCTATCGCCAATGAAGATGTGGGCGGTAGCGTTGGTCGTACTGTGACTTTAGATACAGCTACGGGGGTAGTGAAGGTAAGAACGGTAGGGCGGGGTGAGCAGCTGTTGTGAGCGAGGAAGTAGCATATGCTAGATTTAAAGCGCGTCTTAAGAGCCAGTATGGACTAGATTTAGATATGTACAAAGAGGCGCAGATAAACAGGCGGATAATCGGCTACATGCAGCGGCATCATCTCGGCGACTATGCGGATCTCGAAAAGTACGTGGCCGCTAGCGAGCAGGCCACTCACTTGATAGATTATCTGGACATTAATGTTTCCGAGTTTTTTCGTAACCCCGAGCTCTTTAGCTACTTAGAGCAGGAGGTACTGCCGCAGGCAGCGCAAAAGGGAGAAACCATGCGCGTTTGGAGTGCGGGCTGTTCAATTGGTGCGGAGCCTTATTCGCTCGCCATTGCCCTTGCGGAAGCAAAGTTTCGCTCCCTGCCCCACATTTGGGCTACCGATCTTGATGCCGGCGCTTTGCAGCATGCTGCTCTAGGACATTACAGCGTGGCTGATGTGCGTAATGTGCCCGCTGAACGACTAACCAAGTATTTTACTGTAGATGGCTCCGTGGTGACGGTCAAGAGGGAGCTCAAGAAAGGCATTAGCTTTGCCAAACATGACCTCTTGCGCGACCCTGTCAAGGACAAATTTAATCTCATTGTCTGCCGCAATGTCGCTATCTACTTTACCGAAGAAGCCAAGACAAAAATGTTGCGCCGTTTTGCGGCTGCTCTACACTTGGGCGGCATCCTTTTTACGGGGGCCACCGAGAGTTACTTAAATTATCGCGAGTTTGGTTTTAAGCGGCTCCACACATGTTTTTATGAGAAAGCAGGGGAGTAGATGCAAAAAATATCGGCTGAGCAGCTAGACATACTGAATGAAATCGGTAATATTGGCGCGGGCAATGCCGCCACTGCCCTCTCGCAGCTGATGGGCACCATGGTAGATATGTCTTTGCCATGGACTAAGCTCTGCCTTATTGAGGAAGGTTGCGAACTACTTAGTCGCCCGGAAGCCGTCGGCGTCGGCATTCAAATTGCCCTTGAAGGCCAGGTTAGTGGCATGACGCTTTTGACTTTCTCTGAGGAGAGCGCCCTGCATATCTTGGAGGCCTTCGGCGATATGTTGCCCGACAAGAGCTTGCTAAGCGAGATGGCACGTTCAGCATTGATGGAAGTGGGCAATATTGTCACGGGGTCCTTTGCGACGGCGATCTCTGAGTTTCTCCATACCACCGCTTGGTGCACGCCGCCTCTTTTTATTCACGACTTTTTTGATGCTTTTGTTTGTTCCGTGGTGGTTAGTGGTTGCCAAGAGACCGATCATGTATTAGTCTTTAAGACAGAACTTTTCGTAGGCGGCAAGGCGCTGCAGAGCGACTTGGCCTTTATGCCTACCAAGGAAGCGTTTCACTTGATTATGCGCAAGTTAGAAGCAACAAGGGGGTAGTACCTATGGGCAAGAGGATTTTAGTGGTGGACGATGCGGCATTTATGAGGATGATGCTATCGGACCACCTCACGAAGGCTGGGTTCGAGGTTATCGGGCACGCTGAAAATGGCGCTGTGGCGGTCACGAAGTATAAAGAGTTGCGTCCGGACATGGTTACGATGGACATTACCATGCCCGAGATGGATGGCATTCAAGCCGTAAAAGAAATAAAGAAATTCGACCCCACCGCCCGTATTGTAATGTGCAGTGCCATGGGGCAGCAGCACATGGTCATGGAGGCCATTCAAGCCGGCGCTAGGGACTTTATTGTCAAGCCTTTTGATGTGGCGAGGGTAGTGCAGGCAGTGACCAAGGCCTTGGCATAGGTGCCCCATGAGGGAAGTTCTTAGTCAAGCCGAGATAGATAGTCTCTTAAAGAGCTTGGAGCAAGGGGAAGTAGAAAACCTGCCGGTGCTTAAAGAGCAACCTAAAGTGCGTAAGTACGACTTCCGCCGGCCTAATCGCTTTTCCAAGAACAACCTGCGTAATTTATCGCAAATTCATGACAACTTCGCCCGGCAGTTAGCGAATTTTCTCACTGCCTACTTGCGGACACCCGTGGCGGCGAAAGTAGCGACTGTTGACCAGGTAGCTTTTGAAGATTTTGTAGTGTCGTTACCGAGCAGCACCGTGTCAACGGTTTTTTCAATGCAGGAATACGGCCTAGCTTTGTTTGACGCGGGCACAGATCTTATTATTCCGATGATCGACCTAGTCTGTGGCGGCGCAGGCGAACCGCTACGCAAGGCTCGCCCGCTGACTGAGATTGAGCTGGCTATTTATCGGCGCGTTGGTATGCATATTTTAGATCGTTATCAGTCAGTGTGGGTGGATTTTGCCGCCATCGCTTGCGATATCCAAAGCCTAGAGACTAATCCCCGCTTGATCCAAAGTATTGGTTTGGGGGAGATGGTGGCCATTGTCGCCTTGACTGTGACGGTGAACCGTAGCCAAGGGATACTGACCTTTTGTTTGCCGTTTCGTTCACTTGAATCAATCTTGAATAAGAAGGGGGATGCCATCGACTCGGGTGATGGCCCTTCGTTGGCTCAGCAGTGGTCCTCCCGCCAGCAAATACTGAGTGGTGCAGCCCTCGAGTTAACGGTTATGCTCGGGGCTAGTGAGATAAAAGTGCGAGATTTTCTTCAGCTTAACACTGGGGATGTGTTTATGGTAAACACTAAATTGGGTGGTTTTGTGGAAGTCTTTGTGGAGCATCAGAAGGCTTTCTTGGCGCAACCTGGTGTCGTTGGGCGACAAATGGCGGTGCAAGTAGTGGCGGCACTGGCGGAAGGGAATGAAGAGTATGAGCAATAGATATTTGTCCCAGGCAGAGATTGACGCCATCCTCCACATGGGGGTCGCCAACGATGCGCCTGCTTTAAGTGAGATGGAAACAGATGCCCTTGGTGAAGTGGGGAACATCTCGATGGGCACTGCGGCCACCACCCTTTCACAGTTGCTAGGGCAGCGCGTCAGCATTACCACCCCCCGCGTCAGCGTCACCACTCTAGAGGGTCTCTATGCCCAGTTTACGGTGCCGTACATGGCTCTTTCGGTGGACTATATTCAGGGTTTGTCAGGTTTTAGCTTGCTGGTGATTCGCAATACCGATGCGGCAATTATCGCAGATTTAATGATGGGCGGCAGCGGGAGCCCGGAGTCAAATGAACTTGACGATCTTAAAGTAAGTGCCGTTTCCGAAGCCATGAACCAGATGATTGGCACAGCTGCCACTTCAATGCACTCTTTGTTTGGAAAAAAGGTAAATATTTCACCACCTCAAGTGGTGTTATTCGATCATCCCCCTGATCCAGAAGTAAAAAGGGAACTACAGGGCGAAACTTTAGTGGTCGTCACTTTTCGGATGGTCATCGGTAGCCTTATCGACAGTGAATTGCTGCAAGTGATGCCCATCCGCAGTGCGCAGCAGATGGTGGAGTTTCTTATGGGCGGGCAAACACCTCCTCCGCCGCCCCAAGCCCAAGCTGCACCTGTGGCGCA
>Ga0209413_1000037_pt1 | contig 23329 bp, 20 predicted proteins | sample JTO22cmmetaG_FD_184157 | JGI IMG/M metagenome (GOLD analysis project Ga0209413, IMG submission 184157) | Freshwater bacterial and archeal communities from Indian Creek, Illinois, USA - JTO22cm metaG (SPAdes) (version 3) | ecosystem: Environmental > Aquatic > Freshwater > Unclassified ...
CCACCGCGCACCTGATCACCCAAGCGCTCAAGGGGCGCGACATCAAAGTGACCCGGTTGGCGCGCGGCGTGCCGCTGGGTAGCGAGCTCGAGTACGTGGACTTGGGCACCATCGCCCACGCGCTGGCGGATCGGCGCTAACGCCATGCAATGGCGTTCAATGGCGCTGAACTCTAGGCTAGCACCGTTGTCGCCCAACTTCAGCGCCTGTCGGCCGTGCCCTTGCCCAGCGCAGTTTTAAGCCGACTTTTTCAACCAAGTCAGCACTGGCCAGGTGAGCACCCAGAGCGCCACACCGACCCCCACCGCCGTACCGATGACGAACAGCCAGTCGGCGAATTGATTGACATCGGCAAAGCTCGAGCCGGCCACGCCGGGGAACAAAACGAAGGCCAGCACCATGGCGATGGCGCCGATGGCGCCGCTGGTGGGCAAGGTTTTGCGCCACTGGCCCTTGGGCGCGCGCACCAGCGCCAGCACCAGTGTGGCGCTCCAAGCCACAGCCAACAAGACAAGCAGCCACAGCATGGGGAGCAGGATTTCGTAAGCGATGTTCAGGCCAAGCCAGATGTTGTACAGCATGGGGGGTGTCTCTCTTTTCGGTTGATGGGGTCAGGCGCGGCCGTCGAGCACCGCGATGTAGGCGGGTTTGAGCAGGCGCACCTTCATCACCCAGGCAAAGAAGCTGTCTTGCAGCGGATCGATCAGGGGCAGCGTGGGCACCAAGTTGCCGTCGTGGTCGAACTCGACCAACAGCGCCGAACCCACGCGGGTGATCAGCGGGCAGGAGGTGTAGCCGTTGAACTTCTGATCGGGGGCTTGGTTCTGGATGGCCCGAATCAGGTGGCCGGCCACGATCGGCGCCCCACCCTTGACGGTGGCGGCGGTTTTGCCGCGCGGCGTGCCGTTGATGTCACCGATGCCGAATACGTTGGGGAAGCGCCGGTGTTGCAAGGTCTCCCGGTTCACCTCCAGCCAGCCGCCGCCGGCAAAGGGGCCTTCTTTCCACGCCAAGTCGCTGTTGCGCACCGCGTCCGGGGCGCTCATGGGCGGCACCACGTGGATGAAGTCGTAATCGATCGTGTTGACTTGGCCGGTCGGCTGGCCGGCATTGAAGGTGGTGAAGGTAGCGCGCCGGGCACCGATGTCGATGCCGGTCAGGCGCTGTTGCAGGTGGTGCGCAATGCCGAGGCGCTCAAAACGGCGACCGATGTCTTGGTGATAGATATCGACACCAAAAAGCGCCGCACCACCGTTGTGGTAGCTGATCTCGGCGCGCTCGCGCGTCCCCACTTCGCGCATTCGGTCATCGAGCAAAAAAGTGACTTTGATGGGTGCACCGGCACACTTCATGGGGGTATGGGCAGCGGTCATGACGGCGCGCCCACCTGTACGGCGAAACGCGTCCATCAGCTTCCAAGTGCTTGCGGCGGACTGCGGGCTGGCATAGACCGAAGTCAGGCCGTTTTGCCCCAGCGCCGCTTCGTCCATGCCGGCGATGGCCTTGTAGTTGAGCTGCAAGCCCGTGGCCACGACCAGAAAATCGTAGCGGATGCGCTGCCCGCCGCGGGTGACAACGGTGTTGGCCGTGGGGTCGAACTCGGCTACGTAGTCCTTCACCCATTCGATGCCGCGCGGGTGGTAGCGGCTGTTGTTATGCATGACCGCGCGCTCCATGGGCCAGATGCCCCCGGCCACCAAAGTCCAGCCGGGCTGGTAGAGGTGTTGCTCGCGGCCGTCGATGATGGTGATGCGCGCGCCCTCGAGCCCGCGCGCGAGCCGGTTGGCAATGGCGATGCCGCCGGCACCGCTGCCGGCAATCACGATGTGGGCCTGGGTGCGCACCCGGGCTTGGGCGCTGGCGCTCGCACCCGCCAAGGCAGCAGCCAGCGGGGTGGCGGCGAACCCGGCCAAGAGGCGGCGCCGGCCGATTTGGGATGATTCCATGAACATTGTCTCCGGTTGAGGCTGACGAACCACATACCCTGCTATGTATAGTTATGCGGAGCAGTGTAATGGCTCAGACCGGAAACAAGTTGCCTAGGTTCTCGCTTTTTTGTCGGTGTATACCCTAGGCCCTAGGGGTAATTTTGCGACACCCATCAGCCGTAGCGCCCGGTGATGTAGTCTTCGGTGCGCTTTTGCTTCGGATTGGTAAAGATCATGTCGGTCGGGCCGAACTCGACCAGTTCACCCATGTGCATGAAGGCGGTGTAATCCGACACCCGCGCCGCCTGGTGCATGTTGTGGGTCACGATCAGGATCGTGACTTTGTTTTTGAGTTGGCCGATCAGGTTTTCGATCGAATCGGTGGCGATCGGGTCCAGCGCCGACGTGGGTTCGTCGAAGAGCAGGATTTCGGGGTCGGTGGCCAGCGCGCGCGCAATGCACAGGCGCTGCTGTTGCCCGCCCGAGAGGTTGAAGGCCAAGGCGTGCAGCCGGTCTTTTACCTCGTCCCAGAGCGCCGCGCCGCGCAGCGCTTCTTCGACCTTGTCGTCGATCAGCGCGCGCTGGCGCACCCCGCGCACGCGCAGGCCGTAGGCCACGTTTTCGTAGATGGATTTGGGGAACGGATTCGGTTTTTGAAACACCATCGAGATGCGCATGCGCACCTCGATCGGGTCGATTTCGGGGCTGAGGATGTTGATGCTGTCGGGGTTGATGACGATCTGGCCCTCGTAGCGGTTGCCCGGGTACAGGTCGTGCATGCGGTTGAAGCAGCGCAAAAAAGTGCTTTTGCCGCAGCCCGAAGGGCCGATGAGCGCGGTCACGCCGTTCATGGCCAGCGTCAGGTTGATCGACTTGAGTGCCTGGACCCCGTTGCCGTAATAAAAACAGAGGTTTTGGGCCACGGCTTTGGCTTCTGTCGGTGCAGTGGGTTTCAAGGCTAAGGACTTTCGTGGTGGGGTGGGACAGCGGCCTAGGGGGTCTGGGCGCTTGAGTACAGGGCTGGATGTTTGGCCGCGCGCCAAACACGGGTCACCAGCGGATGCGTTTGCGGTAGCGGTAGCGCAGCCAGATGGCGAGTGCGTTCATGGCCAGCGTGATCAGCATCAGCACCACACCGGCAGCGGCAGCGAGTTCGTGAAACGCCGGTTGCGGCCGCGAGACCCAGTTGAACATCTGGATCGGCATCACGGTAAAGGGGTCCATGATCCAAGCGAACGAGATGAATGGGAACACCTCGGTCACCGGTGCCGGCGGCAAGAAGGCGATGAAGGTGAGCGCGCCGATGGTGATCAGGGGCGCGGTTTCGCCCACTGCCGTGGCGGTGCCGATGATCACGCCGGTGAGGATGCCGCCTTTGGAGTAGGGCAGCAGGTGGTGGAGCGTGGCCTGCCCCTTGGTGGCACCGAGCGCGTAGGCGGCTTCGTGGATGGATTGCGGGATCGAGCGGATGGCTTCGCGCGTGTTCATGATCACCACCGGCAGGATCATCAGCGCCAGCGTCAGACCCGCTGTGAGGATGCTTTGGCCCAAGCCCCACATGTGCACGAACAGCCCCAGCGCCAGCAGGCCGTAGATGATGGGCGGCACCCCGGCCAGATTGGTGATGTTGATCTCGATCAGGTCCATGAGCCAGTTGCGTTTGGCATAGACCTCGAGGTAGATGCCGGCCGCGACACCGATGGGCACCGCCGACAGCACCGTGACCGAGATCACCAGAATGCTGCCGACCCAAGCCGACAAGATGCCAGAGCGGTCGGGGTGGCGCGACGGAAACGAGGTGAAAAAGTCGAGCGTGATGCGGTGGTAGCCGTCGGCGACCATCGAGACGATCAGCGCCAGCAGCACCAGCACGCAAAACAGCATGGCCAACAGCGCCGACAGGGCGAAGATGTGGTCCCAGCGCTTGTGCGCGGCGATCATGCTGCGCACGGCTTGGAGTTCTTGGGGGGCGATGCTCATGGCAGATCAATAGACCTCGCGGTAACGGCGGCGCAGGTAGTGCCCCAGAATGTTGAGCACCAGCGTCATCAGCAGCAGCACCAGACCGACGGCGAAAATGCTTTGGTATTCGATGGTTCCGTGCGCCACGTCGCCTAGCGCCACCTGGGCGATGTAGGCGGTCAGGGTGGCGGCGGGTTGGGTCGGGTCCAGGGTGAGGTTGGCTTGCTGGCCGGCGGCGATGGCGACGATCATGGTCTGGCCCAGCGCCACCGACATGGCCAAAATGTAGGCCGCCACGATGCCCGACAGCGCCGCCGGGAACACCACGTACCAAGCGGTTTGTAGGCGCGTAGCACCCATGGCGTAGGAGCCCTCGCGGATGTCCATGGGCACGGCGCGCATGGCGTCTTCGCTCATCGAGCTGACAAAAGGCACGATGCTGACGCCGATGACCAAACCGGCCGAAAGCATGTTGAAGCCCGGCAGACCGGGGATGATCAGCGCCAGCACGGGCGTGACCAACAGCAGCGCAAAAAAACCATAAACCACCGAGGGCACACCGCTGAGCATCTCGAGCGCTGGTTTGCAGACCTCGCGCACCTTGTGCGGGGCAAATTCGCCCAAATAAAGCGCGACTAAGGTGCCCAGCGGCACGGCGACCAGCAAACCGATGGAGGTGACGACCAAAGTGGCGGTGACCAGCGGCAGGATGCCGTAGCGTGGCTCAGCAAAGAGCGGCGTCCACTGGGTGTCGGTAAGAAAGTCCCAGATCGAGACGTGGCGGAAAAAGCCGATCGACTCGACCACCAGAATGGTGACCACCGCCACCGTGATGGCAATGGCCGACAGGGCCGATAGAAACAATATAAATTGGACCACGCGCTCCTTGACGTGGCGGGAATGCTGCGGATGGAAGCGGGAGCGCGTGGTACTCATCAAGTTAAAAGCCTAGACTTAAACACAGATCGATGCACGATCAGCGCGGTTCGCGCTGCATCACTTCTTGAATGCGCACACCAATGGTGGGGGTGCCGGCAGCAAAGCGGGTACCGAAGCGGTTGTCGCGCAGGTGGCCGGCGGCGATGGTGTAGGCCTCGGCGGGCAGCGGCACGAAGCCGACTTCACGCGACAGGCGGGCGCCGTTGTTCAGGAAGAACTCGGAGAACTGGCGCACCTCGGGGCGCTGCAGCGCGCGCTCAGACACGTAGATGAACAACGGGCGCGCCAGCGGCTGGTAGGTGCCGGCGATCACGTTATCCATGGTCGGGGCCACGGCGGCACCACCTGCTGCTGGTACCACGCTCACCGAACGCAGCCGGTCTTGGTTGGCCAGGTAGTGCGCCATGCCAACGTAGCCCAGCGCGTTGCGATCCCGCGCCACCCCCATGACGATCACGTTGTCGTCTTCGCTGGCCATGAAATCGGTGCGGCTCTTGCCGCTTTCGCCCATGATCGCTTCGGTGAAGTAGTCGAAGGTGCCCGATGCGGTGCCAGGGCCAAACAGCGTCAGGGGTCGATCGGGGAAGCTCGGGTCCACTTGGCGCCAGTTGGTGATCCGACCGGTGGCTGCCGGTTCCCAAATGGTGCGCAGCTGTTGCACGGTGAGCTGGCGCACCCAAGTGTTGTCGCGGTGCACCGCCACCGTGAGGGCGTCGAAGGCCACCGGCAGCTCGATGAAGCGGATGCCAGCGGCGCGGCAGGCTTCGAGTTCGGCGGCGCGCACTGGGCGCGAGGCGCCGGTGATGTCGATCTCGCCGCGGCAGAAGCGGGCGAAGCCGCCGCCGGTGCCCGAGGTGCCGACCGTGACCCGCACCGCGCCGCGTTGGGCACGCTGGAACTCTTCGGCGACGGCTTCCGAGATCGGGAACACGGTGCTGGAACCATCTACCCGCACGGTGGTGGGCGTTTGGGCCCAAGCGGTCGAAATACCCACCACACCCGCCAAGGCGGCAGCAGTGGTGAGCGATAGGAAGGCACGCTTGCTTTGCATGGGGCGAACTCCGTAAGGATGGAACAAAAAACCAAAACCGCTGCGCGCACGCCAAAGCGACCACGCAGCACAGCGTCGATGATACAGAGCAAGTGTGAAACTTTTGTGACTTTTGCAAGAAGCCAGCTGAGCTACGGCAAGGCTTGGTCTGAACCGCTGCGGTGGGACAATTGCTGCCCATGAACGCCCCAGCTCCTGAAGCCGACCCAGAAACCGCCTCCGGTGCCGATGCGCACTGCCAGCGCCTGCACACCCTGCGGGAACTGCTGCGCCACCATGCCCGCCTGTACCACGTGCTCGACGCGCCCGAAGTGCCCGATGCCCAGTACGACGCCTGGTGGCAAGAGCTGCTCGCGCTCGAGGCCCAGCACCCCGAATGGCTGACGCCCGACTCGCCCAGCCAGCGCGTGGGGGCGCCGCTGCGCGAGGGTTTTGCGCCGGTGCTGCACCGGGTGCCGATGCTGAGCATCCGCACCGAAACCGACACCCAACCCAGCGGCGCCGAGGCCTTTGATGCACGCCTGCGCAAAGAGTTCGGCCTAGCGGCCACCGACGCCGCGCTGGAGTACGTGGCCGAGCCCAAGTTCGACGGTTTGGCCATCAACCTACGCTACGAGGGCGGGCTGTTGGTGCAGGCCGCCACCCGCGGCGACGGCAGCACGGGCGAGGACGTGACGCACAGCGTGCGCACCATCGCTCAGATCCCTTTGCGGCTCGACGAACGCGTGCGCCCGGCACCGGCGCTGCTGGAGGTGCGCGGCGAGGTTTTCATGCGCCGCGCCGACTTCGAGGCGCTCAACGAGCGCCAACGCCAGCGCATCGCGGCCGGGGCCAAAGGCGAAAAAACCTTCGTCAACCCACGCAATGCCGCCGCCGGGGCGGTGCGCCAGCTCGACCCAGCGGTGGCGGCCGGGCGCCGCCTGAGCTTTTTTGCCTACGGCTGGGGCGAAGCCCCCCCTTTTGCCAGCCAGTACGAGGGTTTGCTGGCGCTGCGCGACTGGGGCGTGCCGGTGTGCGAGTTGGTGCAGCGCTGCCGTGGTGCGCAAGAGCTGGTGCAATACCACCAGCGCATCGGGGCCCTGCGCGACCAGCTGCCCTTTGACATCGATGGCGTGGTCTATAAGGTGGACCCGATCGAGTTGCAGCAGCAACTGGGTTTCGTGACGCGCGAGCCGCGCTGGGCGCTGGCGCACAAGTACCCGGCGCAAGAGCAGTGCACGCAGGTGCTGGCGATCGAGGTGCAGGTGGGGCGCACCGGTAAGCTGACACCGGTTGCGCGTCTGGCGCCGGTGTTCGTGGGCGGCGTGACGGTGACCAACGCCACCTTGCACAACGCCGAGGAGGTGCAGCGCAAAGACGTGCGCGTGGGCGACACCGTGATCGTGCGCCGCGCTGGCGATGTGATCCCCGAGGTGGTGGCGGTGTTGATGGATGACGCGCCGGATGCACCGGCGCGTGGCCCGACCTGGCAGATGCCGCAGGCGTGTCCGGTGTGCGGTGCCGCCGTGCTGCGCGAGCCCGACTCGCCCGAGCAGCGCTGCGGCGCCGGCCTGGCTTGTGCGGCGCAGCGCCAACAGGCCCTGCTGCACGCCGTGGGCCGGCGCGCCTTGAACATCGAGGGCTTGGGCGACAAGCTGATCGAGCAACTGGTGCAGTCGCAACAGGTGCGCAGTCTGCCCGATCTGTACCGCCTGAGCGTGGACGATCTGGCCGGGCTCGAGCGCATGGCCGACAAATCAGCGCTCAATCTGGTGCAGGCGATCGAGGCCTCCAAGCGCACCACCTTGGCGCGCTTGCTCTACGCGCTGGGCATCCGCCACGTGGGCGAGCGCACGGCCAAAGACTTGGCGCAGCACTTTGGCAGCTTGCAGCGCCTGCAACAGGCCAGTGTGGAGCAGCTGCTGCAAGTGCCTGATGTGGGGCCGGTGGTGGCGCAAAGCGTGCATGATTATTTTCGCCAGCCGCAGCACCTCGAGTGGCTGGAGCAACTGCGCACTTTGGGCTTGCAATGGAGCGAGACTGCGCCTTCCGCTGCGGCTGAAGCAGCGTCGGCCCCAGCCGCCGGCGCGCTGCCGTTGAGCGGCAAAACGCTGGTGCTCACCGGCACCTTGCCCACGCTCTCGCGCGAGGCGGCGCAGGCCCTGATCGAGGCCGCCGGCGGCCGGGTGAGCACCTCGGTGAGCAAAAAAACGCACTACGTGGTGGCGGGCGCCGAAGCCGGCAGCAAGCTGGAGAAGGCGCTGGCGCTCGGGCTGCCGGTGCTCGACGAAGCGGGGTTGCGCGCGCTGCTGGCGCCGGGGTAGCGCGTTGGCGAGTCAGTGGGCTGGCTCGGGCGGGTTTCTGGCGGTATGCGGGCAGTTTGCGCCGGCTAGTCTTCCGCCTCGAGCGCGGCCAGCAGGTCGTGGTTGAGTTGCGCCTGCGCCCGCACCAAGTGCAGGTGTGGGCCGCGGATCAGGAAGGTGTCTTCCACGCGCTCGCCCAGCGTGCTGACCTTGGCCAGCTGCACATCGATCTGGTGCTGCGCCAGCACGCGCGCAATCGCGTACAGCAACCCGATGCGGTCGCTGGCCGACACCGTGAGCAGCCAGCGCTGGCCTTTTTCGTCGGGTTGCAGGCCCACGCGCGGCACGATCGGAAAGCTTTTCACGCGGCGCGACAGCCGCCCTTTGCTAGGCGCAGGCAAGGGGCCGCCTTGTTGCAGCGCCAGCGGCAGGTCGTTTTCCACTTGCGCGATCCATTCCCGGTGCTGCTCGGGCATGCTGGCGGGCAAGACCTGAAAGGTGTCGAGCGCGTAGCCGTCGAGGGTGGTGTGAATTTTGGCGTCTTGGATGCTAAAGCCGCCGCGATCAAAGTACGCGCACACGCGCACGAACAGTTCGGCGTGGTCGGCGGTGTGCACCAGCACCTGCAAACCTTCGCCCACGGGCGATTGGCGCACGCGCACCAAGGGGGCCGGGCCCACGCTCGCACCCACTCCTGCGTTCTGGCTCATCTCGGGCCGCTCGCTGCCGTGGGCCGTGGCGCGCTCGTGCAGGGCCTTGCTGATCTGGCGCGTGTGCCAGGCGATTTCATCGGCCGAGTGGCGCATGAAGTAGCCCACGTCGAGCCGCTGCCACAGCCGCTGGTGCGCCTGCTGCGGCAAGGCGTGCAGCGCCAGCCGGGCCAGCGCCTCGCGTTTGCGGGCTTCGATTTCGGCTGCCGGGTCGGGGGCGCCGCCGCCGAGCACACGCAAGGTGGCGTGGTACAGGTCTTCGAGCAGCTTGGCTTTCCAGGCGTTCCAGACCTTGGGGCTGGTGCCACGGATGTCGGCCACGGTGAGCAGGTACAAAGCGCACAGGCGCCGTTCGCTGCCCACGCGGCGCGCAAAGGCGGCGATCACGTCCGGGTCGGACAAGTCCTCTTTTTGTGCCACCCGGCTCATGCTCAGGTGTTCGGCCACGAGGAAGCGGATCAGCTCGGCGTCGGCGCGCTCGAGGCCATGCTGGCGCGCAAAGCTGGCGACTTCGCGTGCGCCGACCTCGGAGTGGTCGCCGCCGCGGCCCTTGCCGATGTCGTGAAACAGCGCCGCCACGTAGAGCAGCCACGGCTTGTCCCAGCCGGCGGCCAAGCGTGCACAAAAAGGGTATTCGTGCGCATGCTCGGGGATGAAGAAGCGGCGCACGTTGCGCAGCACCATCAGGATGTGCTGATCGACGGTATAGACGTGGAACAAATCGTGCTGCATCTGCCCCACGGTGCGGCGAAAAGCCCACAGGTAGCGCCCCAGCACCGAGGTCTGGTTCATGAGCCTGAAGGCGTGTGTGATGCCGCTGGGCTGCTGCAAGATGCGCATGAAGGTGGCGCGGTTGCGCACGTCGCGCCGGAAGGCGGCGTTCATCAGCCCACGCGCGTTGTAGAGCGCGCGCAGGGTGCGCGCCGACAGCCCGGTGATGCCGGGTGCGGTCTGGTGCAGCAAGAAGGTTTCCAGTATCGCTTCGGGCTGCTGCCAGTACAGGTCGTCGTGCACCACTTCGAGCATGCCGCCTTTGTCCAGAAAGCGCTCGTTGATCGGGGTCGGGGGCTGCACCGTGCCGCGCTCGCCGGCGTCGATGCGCTCTTGGATATTGAGCAGCAGCACCTCGTTGAGCTGCGTCACGGCTTTGGCTGCCCAGTAGTAGCGCCGCATCAGCGCCTCGCTGGCGCGGCGCGCGCGCCGGGCGTGCAGGGCTTTGGGGCTGGGGGCGTCGTCGGACTCGAGTTGGGCGCGGTAGCCAAAGCTGTGCGCCAGCGCCGATTGCAAGTCGAACACCAACCGGTCTTCGCAGCGTCCGGCCAGCACGTGCAGGCGGGCCCGGATCAGGCTCAGCAGCGCCTCGTTGGCCTTGAGCTGGCGGCCCTCGAGCGCCGTGGCCAGACCGCGCTGCACCAGTTGGTCCCACGAATGGCCCAAGCCCGCCGCCTTGGCCAGCCAGAGGATGGTGTGCAGGTCGCGCAAGCCGCCGGGGGACTCTTTGCAGTTGGGCTCGAGCGCGTAGGGGGTGTTTTCAAATTTTTGATGGCGCTGGCGTTGCTCCAGCAGCTTGGCCTGCATGAAGGCGCGCGCATCGAGGGCGTCGATCAAGGCGCAGACCAGCAGCTCAAAGGGTTTGCGCGCCCCGGCCAGCCAGCGGCTCTCGAGCAGGGCGGTCTGCACCGTGACGTCGGCCGCCGCTTCGTGCAGGCACTGCGCTTGCGTGCGCACGCTCGAGCCGATGCTCAAGCCCACGTCCCAGCAAGCGCCGATGAAGGCTTCCAGCGCCGCCTTGACGGCCGGTTGGGCCTCGAGCTCGAGCGCCTCGGGCAGCAGCAGCAGCACGTCGATGTCGGAATGCGGAAACAGCTCGCCCCGCCCGTAGCCGCCCACGGCCACCAGCGTGCAGCCAGGTGGCAGCGCCGCTTGGCGCCAGAGCTGGCGCAGGGTGTCGTCGGCCAGCCGCGCCAGCCGCCGCAGGGGGGCGTGGATGCCGCGCGACGGCCCTTGCCAACTGCCGATCTGCGCCCACAGCGCCGCCCGGCCCTCTTGGTAGCGCTGGCGCAGCGCGGGCAGCGCGACCGTGGCGACCGGGGTGCAGGCGGGAGGCATGGCAGGGGTGCGGTTCAAGGGGGGGCCGAGTTTGTGTCCCGCACCAGCAGGGGGAGGGCTCTCAGCCTCTCAGGCCGGTCGGCCCGCTGGAGCGCTGGCCGGGGGCGGGGGTGAGCCGGCCGAGAGCGTGAGAATCTCGAAGCCGGTCTCGGTGCACAGCACCGTGTGCTCCCATTGCGCCGAGAGCGAGCGGTCTTTGGTGACGATGGTCCAGCCGTCGCCCATTTCGCGGATCTCGCGCCGGCCCTGATTGATCATGGGCTCGATGGTGAAGGTCATGCCGGCTTGCAGCGCCAGCCCGGTGCCGGGCTTGCCGTAGTGCAGCACCTGCGGCTCTTCGTGAAACTGCTGCCCGATGCCGTGGCCGCAGAACTCGCGCACCACCGAGTAGCCGGCGGCTTCGGCGTGGTGCTGGATCGCGTAGCCGATGTCGCCCAGCCGCGCCCCCGGGCGCACGCGCTCGATGCCTTTCCACATCGCCTCGTAGGTGATGGCGCACAGGCGCAGCGCTGCTGGGGATGCACCGCCAACCGCAAACATGCGGCTGGTGTCGCCATGCCAGCCGTCTTTGATCACAGTGACGTCGATGTTGACGATGTCGCCGCGCTTGAGCGGTTTGTCGTTGGGGATGCCGTGGCAGATCACCTGGTTGACCGAGGTGCAGATGCTTTTGGGGTAGGGCGCATAGCCGCCGGGCGCGTAGTTGAGCGGCGCCGGGATGGCCTGCTGCACGCCGACGATGTAGTCGTGCGCCAGCCGGTCGAGCTCGTTGGTGCTGATGCCGGGTTGCACCAGCGGGCCGAGGTAGTCGAGCACTTCGGCAGCGAGCCGGCCAGCGCGGCGCATGCCTTCGATGCCGGCGGCGTCCTTGAGGGTTACAGTCATGGGGTGTATTTTTGCAGATATTGGCTGGCGCGACAGGGGGCCAAGCAGTCGCCTGCGGTGTGGAAGGTTGTAGCGGTTGTGTAGTTTGCAAGATAACTTGCATTCTGCTAGAGTGCAAGTATATACATCACAAAGAGGTTTTGAAAGATGCCCTCCGTTACCGTCAGAAATGTGCCCGATGAAGTGCATCGTGCCATCCGGGTGCGGGCTGCTCAGCACGGCCGCAGCATCGAGGCCGAGATGCGCGACATTCTGGAGTCGGCCGTGAAGCCGCAAGGCCGGGTCAAGCTCGGTTCGATGTTGGCCGAGATCGGCCGCAAGGTGCATCTGAGCGATGCAGAGTTCGCCCTCTTTGAGGGCGCGCGCAGCCAATCCCCGGCCCGCGCGGTGAGTTTTGAATGATCTTGCTCGATACCAATGTGCTTTCGGAGCCGCTGCGGCCAGCGCCCGAGGCCCGCGTCATCGACTGGATCGACGCACAACCGCTGGAAACCCTGTATCTGTCAGCAATGACCGTGGCCGAGCTGCGCGCCGGCGTGGCGCTGCTGCCGGCGGGCAAACGCCGCAACCACCTGCATGAATGCCTAGAACGGCGCTTGCTGCCCTCGTTCGTCGGCCGCGTGCTGCCGTTTGATCTGGCGTGCACCAGCGCCTACGCCGAGCTGCTGGCCACCGTGCGCAAGTCGGGCAGCGGGATCGCAATGGCTGACGCCTGCATAGCGGCCACCGCTTTTGCCCACGGATTGACCGTGGCCACACGCGATACCAGCCCCTACTTGGCCGCCGGCCTAAGGGTAATCAACCCTTGGGATTAAGGTGGGCGCAGGGGCAGCTAGGGGTGATTTATTTGGCCTGCCCGACAGGGGTCGAACCTGTGACCTACGGCTTAGAAGGCCGTTGCTCTATCCAGCTGAGCTACGGGCAGCAAATGCCGCGAGGGCGCCGTGCCTGCGCATCCCCGGCAGCCGGCGGGCGCTGGGGTTTGGTGAAAACCTGCGCCGATTTTAGCAGCCTGAAACGTCCAAGCTTGACAAGCCCAAGGCTGACACGCAAAGGGCAGGCAGATGCAGGGTTGATGCCACACTCACTTGGGTATGGCGTAGTCCGCTTGCGTCAGGTGGTCGATGCCGCAGCTCAGGGTCTCGATCCAGTCGATGAATTCTTGCACCGCCGGGCCGGTCAGTGGCGCACCGTGCTGCGGCACGATCATGCGGATGGGCAGCAGTTGGCGGGCCATGTGGGCCCACAGCTTCAATACCTTTTGCGAGACCATGTAGCGGCGGTGAAAACCCTCCATGCGGTGTAGGTTTGGCGCCAGCGAGGTGATGGGTTTGGCGGCGTCGGCCGAAGTGCCCAGCGACACACCCAAGTCGCCCGAGTACAGGATGCGACTGACGGGGTCCCAGAACTGGAAGTTGCCCTCGGCGTGCATGAAATGCGCCGGCAGCGCCACGATCTCGCTCCGGCCCAGCGGAATGCGCATGCCCGCATCGGGAATGCCGACGATGCGCCCGGCGGTCTTGCCCGGCTTGCAGAAATGCGGCGCGAACCGCTCCCACAGGCGCGAGATGTACAGCGTGGCCTGGGTGCTGGTCATCCAGCGGTCCAGCGAGGCGATGATGTCCGGATCGGCGTGCGAGGCCAAGATTTCGGTTAGTTTGTTGGGCGGAAAAAAGCGGTTGATGTTGAGCAGCAACTCGTTGTAGGCCACGTTGCCCCCGGGGTCGATGATGGCACCCTGCTGCTCGTCAACGATCAGAAACTGGTTGGCCTGCACCGCTTCGCCGCCTTCGTCGCTCAGGTGCGCGAACATCAAACAGACGTGATTTTTGTGGTTGTAAAGTTCAATGGCCATGCAGGGGCATTCTAGAGGCGGTTGGTTGGCGTCGCCGTCGAGGGGGGTGGGGCGGAAAGCGGCACCAGAGTGATCAAAATATAACAAAAAATCAAATGGCGGCTTGCATTCCGTGCTCAAAATGCCGTGCCATCAGCTTGCGGGCGGTGGCTGCGTCGCGCTGCCCGATCGCGGCCATGAGCGCGCGGTGTTCGAGCAGCGACTCGTGCAAGCGGCCCTCGCGCAAGAGCGAACCGTGGCGCTTGAGCTTCATGACTTGGCGCAGGTCGGACACCACTTGGGCGCGCCAGCGGTTGCCGGAAATGTCGAGCAGTTGCCGGTGAAAGGCCTCGTTGAGGGCAAAAAAGCGCTCACGCGAGCCGGTCTGCGCATCGGCGGCGGCCTCGAGCTGCTGGTGCAGGTCTTGCAACTGCTGCAGTTGCTCCGCACTGGCGCGGCTGCAGGCAGCGGCGGCGGCGTCGGCTTCGAGCAGCGCCAGCAGTTCATAGACTTCGCGCAGGTCTTGCTCCGAGACTTCGGTTACGTAGGCGCCGCGGCGCAGCTTCATGGTCACCAACCCCTCGGCGGCCAACACCTTGAGCGCCTCGCGCAGTGGCGTGCGGCTGATGCCCAATTCTTGGGCGATGCGCAGCTCGTCGATCCAGCTGCCGGGGGCCAGTTCGCGGCTGAAGATGCGCTGGCGCAGCCGCTCGGCCACTTCCTGATAGAGGGCGGCGCGTGGGGCGAGTGCGGTGGCGACGGGCATGAGAGCAGCTAGGATGGGCGGGGATTTAACGGCAGGCAGAGGCAGGCAGAGGCTGGCAGTGGCTGGCAGTGGCTGGCAGTGGCGGGTCGTGATGGGTCGTGATGGGTCGTGATGGGTCGTGATGGGTCGTGATGGGTCGTGATGGGTCGTGATGGGTCGTGATGGGTCGTGATGGGCGTTTGCTGGCGCTTGAGCTTAAATGGAGGGCAAGTGCGCAAGCCGTGGTCAAAGCTTGCTCCGAGCTGACCGGGGGATTGTACGCGCACTGGAATTTTGCATCAATAATTATGAATCATGGTGTAAAATCGGCAGGGTCGCCGGCATGGGGTCGGCGCGGTGCGTGCGTGTGAGTCAGCCGGCTATGGGTCCGGTGCAAGGAGATTGGTTTATGTCGGGTTCCGAGTTCAAAGCGGCTACGCTCCAAGACTGGCAAGCCGCTGCAGCGCAGTCGCTCAAGGGGCGCTCGGTGGATGCGCTCGACTGGATCACGCCAGAAGGGCTGCGCGTCAAGCCGCTCTACACCGCCGCCGACCTGCAAGGCCTGCCATACACCGACACCTTGCCCGGTTTTGCGCCCTACATCCGCGGCCCCCAAGCCACCATGTACGCGGTGCGCCCCTGGACCATCCGCCAGTACGCCGGTTTCTCTACCGCCGAAGAGAGCAACGCCTTTTACCGCCAGGCGCTGGCCGCTGGCGGGCAGGGCGTGAGCGTGGCCTTCGACCTGGCCACCCACCGCGGCTACGACAGCGACCACCCGCGCGTCTATGGCGACGTGGGCAAGGCCGGGGTGGCGATCGACAGCGTCGAGGACATGAAGATCCTGTTCGACGGCATCGACCTGGGCAAAGTGAGCGTGAGCATGACCATGAACGGCGCCGTGCTGCCGGTGCTGGCCGGCTACGTGGTGGCGGCCGAGGAGCAAGGTGTGGCGCAAAGCGCCCTGAGCGGCACGATCCAGAACGACATCCTCAAGGAGTTCATGGTTCGCAACACCTACATCTACCCGCCCGAGCCCTCGATGCGCATCATTGGCGACATCATCGAGTACACCGCCAAGCAGATGCCCAAGTTCAACTCGATCAGCATCAGCGGCTACCACCTGCAAGAAGCCGGCGCCAACCAGGCGCTGGAGCTGGCGTTTACGCTCGCCGATGGGCAGGAGTACGTGCGCACCGCCATGGCCAAGGGGCTGGATGTGGACGACTTCGCCCCCCGCCTGAGCTTTTTCTGGGCGGTGGGGATGAACTTTTACCTCGAGATCGCCAAGATGCGCGCCGCGCGCCTGCTCTGGTGTCGCATCATGCAAAGCTTTGGCGCCAAAAAAGACAAAAGCCTGATGCTGCGCACCCACAGCCAGACCAGCGGCTGGAGCCTGACCGAGCAAGACCCGTACAACAACATCGTGCGCACCACCGTCGAGGCCATGGCGGCGGTGTTTGGCGGCACGCAGAGCCTGCACACCAACAGCTTTGACGAAGCGATCGCGCTGCCGACCGAGTTTTCGTCGCGCATCGCACGCAACACCCAGCTCATCATCCAAGAAGAGAGCCAGATCACGCGCGTGGTGGACCCCTGGGCCGGCAGCTACCTGATGGAAAAGCTGACGCAAGACATGGCCGATGCGGCCTGGGCGATCATCGAAGAGGTGGATGCCATCGGCGGCATGACCAAGGCCGTGGACAGCGGCTGGGCCAAGCTGCGCATCGAGGCCAGCGCGGCCGAAAAACAAGCCCGCATCGACTCGGGGCGCGACGTGATCGTGGGCGTGAACAAATACCGCCTCGAGCAAGAAGCGCCGGTCGATATTCTGGAAGTGGACAACCACAAGGTGCGCGAGCAGCAGATCGCGCGCCTGCAGGCGCTCAAGGCCAGCCGCGACAACGCGGCGGTGCAGGCGGCGCTGGCCGAGCTGACGGAGGCAGCCGCTTCGGGGCAGGGCAATTTGCTCGAGCTCTCGATCCGTGCCATGCGGCTGCGCGCCACCGTGGGCGAGGTTTCGGACGCGCTCGAACAGGTTTACGGGCGCCACCGCGCCGACACGCAAAAGGTGACCGGGGTGTATGCTGCCGCTTACGACAACACCGAAGGCTGGGCGCGGCTGCAAGCCGAGATCGCCGAGTTTGCCCAAGCCCAAGGCCGCCAGCCGCGGGTGCTGATCGCCAAACTCGGCCAAGACGGGCACGACCGCGGCGCCAAAGTGGTGGCCACGGCCTTTGCTGACCTCGGTTTTGACGTCGATATCGGGCCGCTGTTTCAAACGCCCGAAGAATGCGCGCGCCAAGCGATCGAAAACGATGTGCACGCGGTGGGCATCAGCACGCTGGCGGCGGGCCACAAAACGCTGGTGCCCGCGATCATCGAAGCCCTCAAGCGCCAAGGCGGCGGCGACATCATCGTGTTTGTGGGCGGTGTGATCCCGCGCCAAGACTACGAGTTTTTGTACCAGGCCGGCGTCAAGGGCATCTACGGCCCCGGCACCCCGATTCCGGCCAGCGCCAAAGACGTGCTCGAGCAGATCAAGCAGGCGCTGGCTTGATCGCGGGCCAAGGTTTGTGAACAGCGGGGTAAACACCATGGCCGTCTCAGTCCGACTCGATCCCTTGCTCGAAAAAGAACTCGAGCTCGCTGCCAAGCGGCTCGGGGTGAGCAAGTCGCAGTTCATCGTCACCGCGCTGGAGCAGGCGCTGGGGCGCAAGAACCCCTACGAGCTCTATTTGAGCGTGCAGGAAGCCACGCCCGGCTACGCCTTGGGCACCGATACCGCGCAGGCCGTGCGCTTGGCCGCCGCCGGCGCTGCGGGCACGGGCAGCACCTCGGACGTCATCCGGCAGATGCTGCAACAGCGCCACCAAGCCGAAAGCCAAGATTGGTTGCTGCGCAAAGGCGCAGGCGGTGCCGAGGAGGGCGCAGCTTGAGGCCGGCGCTTTTGGACTCGAGCGCCATGGTGGCGCTGTTCAACCCAAGCGAGCGCGCGCACGCCCACTACCGCCACCTGCTGCACGAGCAGGGGCGCAGCTTGCAGCTCTACACCACTTGGCCGTGCCTGACCAAGGCCGCTTATTTGCTGCACGGGCGCGACCGCAGCCTGATGCTGGCTTGGGTGGGGCATGGGGGCGCGCAGGTGTATCCGCTCGATTGCCAGCACCTGTCCGACATGGCCTTGCTCATGCAGCGCTACAGCGAGCCCGGCAAAACCGAGATGGATTTGGCCAACGCCTCGCTCTACTGGGTGGCAGTGGATGGCAATGTGCACACCATCCTGACGCTGGACGTGCGCGATTTTTCCCACTACCGTCTGCCCGACGGGCGTGCCTTCGAGCTTTGGTGATGCACGCCCTCCTGCCCGATCTGCTGGGGCCGCCCAATGCGGCGCAGCGCCGCGCCCTCTCAAAGGCGATCACGCTGATCGAATCGAGCCGCGCCGACCACCGGCTGCAGGCCCATGCGCTGCTCGACGCGCTGCTGCCGCACACCGGGCGCAGCTTGCGGCTGGGCATCAGCGGCGTGCCCGGAGTGGGCAAAAGCACCTTCATCGAGGCCTTGGGCCTGTACCTGATCGGCCAAGGGCAGCGCGTGGCGGTGCTGGCAGTCGACCCCTCGAGCAGCGTTTCGGGTGGCTCGATACTGGGCGACAAAACGCGCATGGAGCGCCTGAGCAGCGACGAGCGCGCCTACATCCGCCCCAGCCCCAGCCGCGGCCAACTGGGTGGCGTGGCCGAAAAAACGCGCGAAACCATTTTGCTCTGCGAAGCCGCCGGTTACGGCGTGGTGATCGTCGAGACCGTGGGCGTGGGTCAGAGCGAAACCGCCGTGCACGGCATGACCGACCTGTTTTGCCTGCTGCAACTGCCCAACGCCGGCGACGAGCTGCAAGCCATCAAAAAAGGCGTGATGGAGCTGGCCGATCTGGTGCTGATCAACAAAGCCGACCTCGACCCGGCCGCCGCCACCCGCGCCCGAGCCCAGATCACCGCCGCGCTGCGCCTGTTTGGCTGGCACGGCGAGCACGCACCTGCACCCGAACCAAGGGTGAACGCAGCCGAGGCGGGTGCCACTGAGGCGGTCTCGCCCCGCGCCCCCGCGTGGCAGCCGCAGGTGCTCGAGTTCAGCGCCCTGAGCGCCGCGCAGGCGCAACCCACACGCCCCGCCGCGCAGGCGCAACCCATGCGCAACAGCGCGCACCGCTTCGACGCCTTTTGGGCGGCGGTGAGCGAATTCCAGCGCGTGCAGCAGGCCAACGGCCAGTGGCAAGCGCGGCGCCAGCGCCAAGCCAGCGCCTGGATGTGGGCCCTGATCGAAGCCGGGCTCAAACAGCGCTTTGCCGCCCACCCGCAGGTGCGTGCGCGCCTGCCCGAGGTGGCGCGGCAGGTGCTTGCCGGGCAGTTGGCGCCGTCGAGCGCCGCGCACCAGATGCTGGCGCTGCTCGAATCCGCACCACCCCCTCAAGCGCCTGCGCCGCCAGCCGCCGTGTGCACCCCTTAACATCCCAGCCAACCCTTTTCGGAGCCCACAGTTCTATGCAAGACATCCTCGACCAACTGGAACGCAAGCGCGCTGCCGCACGCCTCGGCGGTGGGCAAAAGCGCATCGACGCCCAGCACGCCAAAGGCAAGCTCACCGCGCGCGAGCGCATCGAAGTGCTGCTCGACGAAGGCAGCTTCGAAGAGTGGGATCTGTTTGTCGAACACCGTTGCAGCGACTTTGGCATGGCCGAGCAGCGCATCCCCGGCGATGGCGTGGTCACCGGTTACGGCATGATCAACGGCCGCTTGGTGTTCATTTTCAGCCAAGACTTCACCGTCTTTGGCGGCGCCCTGAGCGAAGCCCACGCCGAAAAAATCTGCAAAATCATGGACCAAGCCATGAAGGTGGGGGTGCCGGTGATCGGCCTGAACGACTCGGGCGGCGCGCGCATCCAAGAGGGCGTGGCCTCGCTGGGCGGCTACGCCGAGGTGTTTCAGCGCAACGTCTGCGCCAGCGGCGTGATCCCGCAGATCAGCCTGATCATGGGGCCGTGCGCCGGCGGGGCGGTGTATTCGCCCGCCATGACCGACTTCATCTTCATGGTCAAGGACAGCAGCTACATGTTCGTCACCGGCCCCGAAGTGGTCAAAACCGTGACGCACGAAGAAGTCACGGCCGAAGAGCTCGGGGGTGCCAGCACCCACACCAGCCGCAGCGGCGTGGCCGATCTGGCTTGCAACGACGACGTCGAGGCGCTGCTGATGCTGCGCCGGCTCTACAACTACCTGCCGCTCAACAACCGCGAAAAAGCCCCGCTGCGCCCCAGTGGCGACCCGATCGACCGCGCCGAGCTGAGTCTGGACACGCTGGTGCCCGACCACCCCAACAAAGCCTACGACATGAAGGAGCTGATCCTCAAAACCGTGGACGATGGCGACTTTTTCGAGCTCCAGCCCGACTACGCCAAAAACATCATCGTCGGCTTTGCGCGCATGGATGGCCAGACCGTGGGCATCGTGGCCAACCAGCCGCTGGTGCTGGCCGGCTGCCTCGACATCAAGAGCAGCATCAAGGCGGCGCGTTTCGTGCGCTTTTGCGACGCCTTCAACATCCCGGTCGTCACCTTCGTCGATGTGCCCGGCTTCATGCCCGGTACGTCGCAAGAGTATGGCGGCATCATCAAGCACGGCGCCAAGCTGCTCTACGCCTACGCCGAGTGCACGGTGCCCAAGATCACCGTGATCACGCGCAAAGCCTACGGCGGCGCGTACGACGTGATGAGCTCCAAGCACCTGCGCGGCGATGTAAACCTGGCCTGGCCCAACGCCGAAATCGCCGTCATGGGCGCCAAGGGCGCAGTCGAGATCATCTTTCGCGAAGAAAAGAAAGACCCGGCCAAACTGGCGCAGCGTGAGGCCGAATACAAGGCGCGCTTTGCCAACCCCTTTGTCGCCGGTGCGCGCGGCTACATCGACGACGTGATCCTGCCGCACGAAACCCGCAAGCGCATCTGCCGTTCGCTGGTCATGCTGCGCGACAAAAAACTCGAGAATCCGTGGCGCAAGCACGGCAACATTCCGCTGTGATGGCCCAAGGAGCGCAAGATGTTCAAAAAAATCCTAATTGCCAATAGGGGCGAAATCGCCTGCCGCGTGATCGCCACGGCGAAAAAAATGGGCATCGCCACGGTGGCGGTGTATTCCGAGGCCGATCGCGAGGCGCGCCACGTCAAGCTGGCCGACGAGGCCGTGCTGCTGGGCCCGGCACCCAGCCGCGAGAGCTATCTGGTGGCAGACAAGATCCTCGCCGCCTGCCACGCCACCGGCGCGCAGGCGCTGCACCCTGGCTACGGCTTTTTGAGCGAGAACGAAGACTTCGCGCGCCGCTGCGAGGCCGAGGGCATCGTCTTCATCGGCCCCAAGGCGCACAGCATTGCCGCCATGGGCGACAAGATCGCATCCAAAAAGCTGGCGCAAGCCGCCGGCGTGAGCACCATTCCGGGCTGGAACGAGGCCATCGACACGCCCGAGCAGGCGGTGCAGATCGCGCAGGGCATCGGCTACCCGGTGATGATCAAGGCCAGCGCGGGCGGTGGCGGCAAGGGCCTGCGCGTGGCCTACAACGACAAAGAGGCCTTCGAGGGCTTCAGCAGCTGCCGCAATGAGGCGCGCAACAGCTTTGGCGACGACCGCATCTTCATCGAAAAATTTGTGCAAGAGCCGCGCCACATCGAAATCCAAGTGCTGGGCGATGCCCACGGCAACGTGATCTACCTCGGTGAGCGCGAGTGCTCGATCCAGCGCCGGCACCAAAAGGTGATCGAAGAGGCGCCTTCGCCCTTCATCAGCGAGGCCACGCGCCACGCCATGGGCGCGCAGGCGGTGGCGCTGGCGCAAGCCGTGCAGTACCAGAGCGCGGGCACGGTCGAGTTCGTGGTCGGCAAAGAGCAGGATTTCTACTTCCTCGAGATGAACACGCGCCTGCAGGTGGAGCACCCGGTGACCGAGTGCATCACCGGGCTCGATCTGGTGGAGCTGATGATTCGCGTCGCCGCTGGCGAGCCGCTGCCCCTGACCCAAGCCGAAGTCAAGCGCGAAGGCTGGGCGATCGAGTGCCGCATCAACGCCGAAGACCCGTTTCGCAACTTCTTGCCCAGCACCGGGCGGTTGGTGCGCTTCAACCCGCCGCAGCCTACGCTTTTTGCAGCGGGAACAGCGCTCGAAGCCACCACGGGCGATGCCAGCGCCGCCTTTGGCGGTGTGCGCGTCGATACCGGCGTGTTTGAGGGCGGCGAGATCCCGATGCACTACGACTCGATGATCGCCAAGCTGATCGTGCACGGCCGCGACCGCGCCGACGCGATTGCGCGCATGCGCGAGGCGCTCAACGGCTTTGTGATCCGCGGCATCGGCAGCAACATTCCGTTCCAGTCGGCCTTGCTCGCGCACCCCGACTTCGTCTCGGGCCGCTTCAACACCGGCTTTATCGCCCAGCACTACGCGCACGGCTTCAGGGCCGAAGACGTGCCGCACACCGACCCCGATTTTCTGCTGGCGCTGGCCGCCTTCGTGCGCCGCAAGAGCCGCGAGCGCGCCACCGGCATCTCGGGCCAGTTGCCGGGCTATGGCGTGAAGGTGGGGCAAGATTACGTCGTCATCAGCCTCGCGGCCGATGGCGCACACCGCTACACCCCGGTGCATGTGGACGAGTTCGTGGGCGAAAGCGGCTGCGCCTCGGTGCGCGTAGGGGCGAGGCACTACCAGATGCGCTCACCGTCGCGCCTCAACGACATCGTCATCAGCGGCCATTGCAACCAGCAGCCCTTCACGGCGCAGATCGAGCGCGGCGCGCCCGGCAACCCGCTGGCGCTGGTGCTGCAGCACAACGGCGCGCGCCTGCAGGCCATGGTGGTCTCGCCGCGCATGGCCGAACTGCACCGGCTCATGCCCTTCAAGCGGCCGCCCGACTTGAGCCGCTTCGTGCTCTCGCCCATGCCGGGGCTGCTGGTGGACGTGGCGGTGCAGCCGGGCCAAAAGGTGCAAGCCGGCGAGCGCGTGGCGGTGATCGAGGCCATGAAGATGGAGAACGTGCTCTTTGCCGCCGCCGACGGCGTGGTGACCAAGGTGCTGGCGGCCAAGGGCGAAAGCCTGGTGGTGGATCAGCCGATCGTGGAGTTTGCACAATGAGCGCGCGGCCCTTCAAGGTGCTGGGCGTGCAGCAGATCGCCATCGGCGGCCCCGACAAAGAGCGCCTGCGCCAGCTCTGGGTGCAGTTGCTGGGCTTGCAGGTCACGGGCAGCTTTCGCAGCGAACGCGAAAACGTCGATGAAGACATCTGCACCCTCGGGCGCGGGGCGCACGCGGTCGAAGTCGATCTGATGCAGCCGATAGACCCACAGGCCAAACCGGCGGTGCACAGCACGCCGCTGAATCACATCGGGCTCTGGGTGGACGACCTGCCCGTGGCCGTGCAGTGGCTCACGGCGCAGGGGGTGCGCTTCGCCCCCGGGGGCATCCGCAAGGGCGCAGCCGGTTACGACATCTGCTTCATGCACCCCAAAGCCAGCGCCGAATTTCCCTACTCGGGTGAGGGCGTGCTGATCGAGCTGGTGCAGGCGCCGCCGCAGGTGATTGCGGCGCTGGGCTGAGATGCTGAACTGCGATCGCATCCCGGCACCAAGGCGCCACAGCTGTCAGAATAACCCCATTCCCATTTCTGGAGGTGCACACCATGGCCATGCTTGGATTGCGTTGCCCCGCTGCACTGCGCGGCTTGGCGTTGCTGGCGCTGGCGCTGGCGCTCACCGGCTGCGCCACCGTCAACCTCGGGGTTTCGGTGCCTTTGGGGCGCGGTGCCTCGGTGGGTGTGGGCGTGGGCAGCGATGGCCGCGTGGGGG
>Ga0209413_1000039_pt1 | contig 22852 bp, 27 predicted proteins | sample JTO22cmmetaG_FD_184157 | JGI IMG/M metagenome (GOLD analysis project Ga0209413, IMG submission 184157) | Freshwater bacterial and archeal communities from Indian Creek, Illinois, USA - JTO22cm metaG (SPAdes) (version 3) | ecosystem: Environmental > Aquatic > Freshwater > Unclassified ...
CGGCCACCACGGCCAGATTGCTACCCGGAGCGCCCACGGCCAGCGACCAATTGCGCTGTTGCGCATTGCCCGGAGCGGCCAGCGCGGCCACAGCGCTGTCGGTGTCGGTCAGCGTCGCCAGGTCGGCTCGCGACAAACCACGCGCCATTTCCCAATACGGCACCTCCAGCGCCAGCACCAGCGCGGGCGCAACAGGGGGCGAGGTGGGTTCCTGCGGCACTGGCGGCGCAGCGGTCAGCACGTGCTCGCCAAAGCCAAACACGTCCTCCACGGCCTCGATGCGCCACTCGCTGCTGCCCAAGGTGCCCGCGTCGATGCCGACCACGCGCACCACCATCTGCTCGATTCCCAAGCGCGGCCAAGACAGCTTGAACACATCCCCCGGCAGCGGTGCGCGGCTCAGGCTGCCGCGCGCCAGCGTGATGCTCAGCCGAGCCAGCGGGGTGCCATACACGCGCAGATCGCGCAGCGCCAGCCGTGATGCCAGCGGGGCGTGGTTCACGCCGGGGTAGTCGCGGCGCTGGTTGATCACGCCGCCCTGCAGATGCACGGATGCCAAGTTGGCCACACTCAGCGCCGCCTCGCCGCCGGTTTGCCAGTTGGTATAAACCACCGTGACCTCGTTGGGCAGTTCGCCCCACTGCCCGCGCTCGAAGCGCTCCAGGTTCACGATTTGATTCGGGCCGAGCACGGGTAGGTTGGCCACCACGTAGTCGTCACGCAGCAGATTGAGCTCGAAGGTGCCGCGCTCGGGGTCGATGTAGAGCACGCCGCCGATGTGATCGAGCACCTCGCTGATGAATGCCTCGATGGACTGCTGGCGCGTCCAGATGAGGTTAAGGCCAAATTGCTCTTGGTTTAGCACCGTGGCCGCACTCCAGAAACTGCCGCCTAGGCTGCTCTGCGGGTAGCCCATGCCCCACTGTGGGTCAGTCAGGCATTGCGCGATGATGTGCGCCGGGTTCATGCCGATGGTGATGGCGCTGCCGTCGGCCCCGGTGCCGCGCACCTCGACCAAGTTGGGGTTCCACGGCTGCCCGTGCCAGCCCGCCAAGAAGCGGCGCACGCGCACCGCCCAAGGCTTGATGTAGGGGTTGTTGGCGGCGTAATAGACCTGCCGCGCCACCAGCGAGAGCACGCCCTTGAAGGCCGGAACCTGTGGGCCAAGCTGGGCCAGCAGGTAGTCGTTGGGTACTTGCCCCGCGTCACCGGGCAGCACGTCGCAGCAGCCGGACACGCCGCCTTCGCGGGACTGGCCGCCGAACAATTCGGGACTGTTGATGAACACCGTGCCAATGCCGTGCCACAGCGGCAGCGGGGCGCGGCTGTCGCTGCCCCAAGCGGTGCGCTCGCCCGCGTGAATCTCTTGCACCGCATCGACCGGCCCTTGGCACAGCACCAAGTGCATGCCCATGTGGTAGCGGTAGCCGACGATCTGGTCGCCGCCACCCTTGCTGCTGCCGCCCATCAGCTCTGCCCCTTGCGGCTGCGCTGCTCTGCCTGCGCGATGGCACGCAGCGCCATGGCATCGCCCGTGGCGCGCAAGGCTTCGGCGCTGATGCCGTGCTCCAAGAAGCCGCGCCAGTCAAGGCCGTGGCGCTCGGCCCACATCCGCCCGCCGCGCGTGCACAGGCCAGCGGCCCGGGCGTCGTTGATGGTGACGGTCAGCGGGTTCGTTTCGGCTTGGCTCATTTCTTACCCCCGGCGCTGCTGTAGATCGGGTCGGCGCGCAGATCGCCATACCAAACCACGTTGGGGCCGCGAATCAGCACCGCGCCGAACACCACCGGAATGGGCCGCCCTTCCTCGGCGGTGGGTGCTTCCACATCCGACAAGGCTGCGGGCTTGGGCGCAGGCGGGCGCGGGGCCAGCGCCGCCGATATGAACGAGCCGACGATGAAAATGAACAGGTTCCACCACATCAGAAAACTCCAGTCGAAAACGGATTCTTGTTGGGCAGGAAAGGGAACCCGCCGTAGTTGTTCAGGTTGTTGAAGCGTGCCGCGCAGGTCGCGGTGCTGTGGTCGCACCCGGCCACCAACTGCACCACCGTGCCTGCAGGCAGTTGCAGTGGGGCCAAGAGTTCGACCCCCGCACCGTCTGCCCCGACGATCATGTGCCGTGCCCCGCTGGCCAGTTGCAGCAGGCCACCGGGCAGCGCAGCCAGCAGAGTGGGCGGTGTGCCGCCTAGCAGCGCCACCCGTCGGCCTGCCACGCTTTGTATCGTGGCGCTCTGTGATACGGGCTGCGCACCACAGGCGTCGGAATAGAGCACGTGCGTGCACTGGCGGCTGTAGAGGCGGCGCAGTCCGATGCGCTTGAGGCTCACTTGGGCGCTTTCGCACGCCACCTGAGCGGTGTCGTCGGCAATCTCGATGCCCAGCACCCGGCCTAGCCAGCGCGTGCCGACCGGCTGCCAGACGCCCGCGTCAGACTGCCGTGCCACGCGCAGCGTGATCGAAGTCACCTCGCCGCTAAGCGCGCTGGAGAGCAGGTGGCTTGCCAGCGCGTGATCGGGCGGCAGGCGCAGCTGCAAGGCGGTCTTGGTGGCCTCGGCCCCCAGCGAGAGCGCGCTGCGGCTGAGGGGTGTGCTGAGGTAGCGCAGGCCGCCCATCTCAACCGCAAACTCGTGCGGCGTGAGGTAAAAGGAAGCGCTGGCCGATTCGAAGGCGTAGAGCTCGATTTCGGTGGGCGTGCTCATAGCGGCTGCCCCGGTGGAGGCGTGGGGTCATCCCATTCGACAACTATCATTCCGCGACTGGATCTGGCGTCCCCATGAACCGCGAGGCCGGGCAGGGCGGCAACGGGTTGATAAGCCCCACCGAGCCTGCGTAGCTGCCCGCCGTGCCCTCCGATTCCACCGCCTGGCATATCGAACACTGGTACTCCGGCTCGTTGCATCGTGTTTGGCCCGCCGCCCAGGCTCCCCAAATTGCCAAAAAAATGCCCGTCTGGCAAGGGCGGGCGCTGCGGATTGAACTGCACAGTGAAGGGGCTGCCCCAAAAAGGCGCGGAAACAGAAAAGGGCGTTTCTCCGCCGTTGCCCCCGTCGCCGCCTTTTAGAAGCGAACCAATTTCCCCAGGCTGCCCTGGGTTGGCCGTAAGTCCGGCGAAATAGGGTATTGGTTGTGGCTGTCCTGGCCTATCTCGCGTAGCGTGTCCGCCCCCTTTGCCACCCGGAAAGGTAAGGTAATGGCCAAACGTGGATGCCTCTCCATCGGGCGCAAAGGTTGAAATGTTGGGGTTGTTTGCAAACCAGGGCGATCTGGCTTGCTTCACTTGGATCAATTCCCCCGGCGTCACCTGAACAGGAATGGGTGCGGTGTTGTAATACCCCGAGCTACCGCCCGCACCGCCATGAGCGAAGTCCCCAACCGGGTGAACATCGATGCCGAAACTGAAGCCTTCTAGCCCGCCCGCACCGCAGCCCCAAACCCAGACGGTATGAACGCCTTGCGGCACTATAAAGGCCCAAAAATCATTGTTTACTTGTGCGTACCTGATTCGAGGCCTCGGCAGCGGCGGGCACTGGAACTGAGGCGGCCTCGGTGGCGCGCTCAGCACCATCGGCAGCGACTGCGCAGGCGGCGCAATGAGCCTCGGCCAGTCGATGGCGGCCACGCTGTGCGCCTCGGGCAACTGCCGCAGCGTCAGGGCGATTTCCACCAGCTGTGGCGCGTGCCAGTGCAAGTCCACCGCGTCGTGATCCAGGCGGCAGCGCATGAGCCGGATCACGCGACTGCCAGCCGGGATGTGCACATTGAGGGTCGAGCGCAGCATCAGCGTGCCGTCCGCATCAGTCTCGAGCGGGCCAGTCAGCACATGCCGCTGCGTGCCGTCTGGCAGCAAGACCACGCACGCGGCTGGCCGGCGCCAGAGGTCGCTCGCTTGGCTCGCGTCCACACTCAGCCAGCCGTCCTCGGGCTGGTAGGGCTGCGTCAGGCGCAGCACCGGGGCCAGCCCATCGGGCACCCAAAAGGCGTTCAGCCGACCCTGAGCACGCCACAGCCGCTCGCGCCAGGCCTCAATCGCCGCGCTTGAGGTGGCCAAGTAGCGGCGCTGCAGGGTGCTGAGCGTCCAAGGGTCGTCACGGCGCAGCCAAGGCTGTGCGGGCGAGAGGTCGTGCTGCGTCACGGAGGCAGCCACGGTTGCGCCGGGGTCGCTGCTCCAGTTGCCATCGGGCCAAACCGGGATGCCGTCGAGCAGCGCGTCGGCTGGTTGGCCTTCAGGTTCTGGTGCCGGATCGAGCAGCGCGGTCACGCTGCCTGCTGCCACGCCGGGCAACAGCTGCGTGAAGTTCACGGCCTCGCTGGCGCGGCCCCACAGCAAGGGCATGAGGCTGCTGCCCGCAGCGGCATCACCCGGCAGCAGCTCGGCCAAATGCACTGTGTCGCCCACGATGGACTGAATGCGCAGCACGCGCCAGCCGTGCGCGCCGATGAGCAGCGCATAGCGCTCTGGGCCGCCCCAGCCCTGCACACCTGCGGCATCAAGCAGCAGTTGGGCCGACGGCGGGCCGAAGTGCCGGGCATTGATGCCGGGCGCTTGCAACACGGATGCCCCGGCCACTGCGGCCCGGCTCAGGTGCGCCGCGTACTGCGGCAGCGGCCACCAAGCTGGCTTGCCCAAGTGCTCGCTCAGCCAGTCGGCCACCAACGCGTCGAATGTGCGCCCGCTGCCGACCCGGTAGGTAAGGGAGCGCCTAGGGTGGCTGCGGTTGGCTTCGCGCCGCTCTTGCCCGCTGGTCGTGCGCGCCACGCGGGTTTGCCACTCCAGCCGCTCGACCAGCGGTTCGGCCCAGTTGTGGCGAAAGGCGAACACGTCGCGCTGCACCGATGCGCCTGCGCTGGCGTTGTTGCGCAGCATTTCGACCAGCAGCCCGGACACCTGTATCGCCTCGGCGCGCAAAGAAGGGTCGCGGGTGGTCAGGGCTTCGAGCAGCAAATGCGCCACTTCAGCCGATGGCTGCACCGTCGTCAATAGCTCGGCCACGGCCTGCGCAACCTCGGCCTGCGGCTGCACCGATGCGACGTATTCGTGCACCAGCGCAGCAAGCTCGGCCTGTGGTGTGACGCGGGCCAGCACCTCGGCGCGCAGTTCGGCCACATCCGGCCCTGGCACGGGCGTGCTAAGCGTCTCGGCCGCAGCTTGCCCGAGAATCTGATGGGTCATACCGATTCGGCCCCAAACTCGGCTGCAGCCAAGGTAGCAGGTGTCCAGGCTGCATTGCCATTCGGGTCAAGCTCCTGCATGGTGCTCAGCCATTCCAAGCTGTCGCGCAGCGGCACGGGCACACCCAGCGCATCCGTGGTGCCGCTGCGCACCAGGCTGCGCAGACTGGCCTGTCCGGCGTCGCTTTTGCGCGCCAGCAGCAAGACCTGCACGCCGTGGACAACGGGGCTGTTCATGGCGGGCAGCGCCTGCATGGTCACGCTGTGCCGCAGGCCCGCCGTGGCGGCACTCAGTGCGGTGGCGTCGCTGTTGTCGCTCAGCGCCTGCCAAGCCGGGGTGCCGGGCGGCTGCGCCGTCCATTGGCTTTGGCTGCCGTCGGCCTGCGGCAGCAGCGCATCGACACGCACATCCCCAAGGAAGCCGTTGTTCACGGTTCCAAGCGAGTCGGTGACGTAGAGGTCGTCCACATCCAAGCGCTCGCTGGGCCGATCGCCTGGGCGCGCACCCAAAAAGATGCCGCTCAGTTCGCCATCGTCCCAGCCGCGCGTGACATGCTGTTCAACCAGCAGCACCAGCTCGCCATTGATCCGCACCGTGATGCGGCCGTCGGCCTGTCCGGGCGTGCCTTGCACCAGCTGCAGCTCAATGTAGTGCCAAGTGCCTGCACGAAACGTGATTGGGGTTTCGGCCACCTGTTGTATCCACTGCAATCGGCTCCACACGACCAGTCCAAGACGGCCATTTTGATGCGCTCGAATCCAGTACGCCCGCTCGCCGGTGGCCTCGGCCACGCCGATCAGCTCTTGTTCGTTGCTTGCAGATGGCCAGCGCAGTGCCGCGCCGACGGTAAGCGTGCCCCGCGCAGGCAGGTTTTTTTCGTAGCCACCAAAAGGCCCTTGGGCTCCAGCCGTTTCTGGAATGCGCAGCGCAAAGGACGAGGGCCGACGCCCGGTGATGCGGCTTGCCAGCGGCGAAAGCACATCCACCTTGCCACGCGATAGCAGGGTGTCGCCGCTTGCGTCCAGCGCCTGCGGGTCGTAGTGGTCGAAGCTGTCCATAAAAAGCAGTGCCATGGGTTTCTCTCCTGTTGAATCACGCCAGCGCGTTGCGAATGGCCCGCGAGTTGCGGGTGATGATGTTGACGATGACGCGCTCGCCTGCGGGCGTTTGCAGGTGGTCGTGCGTCAGCCCCGGATCGACCGCGTTGACGATGCGCAGCGCCTGCTGGACGGGCTGCGCCGCCTGCACATTGACTTGCGGCACCAGACCACCCGCAGCCAGTGCCAGCGCGCCGCCCTGCCATTGCGGGCCGCTGTGCAGGCCGTTGAGGCCGTTGAGGAAGGCCACGCCCACGCTGCGCACGGCGGCGGCGTTGATCACGTATTCGCCAGCGCTCAAGCGCGCCGGTATAGAGTCGCTGGTCGAGGTGCCGGGGCCGCGCACTAGGCCGCCGGTGGCCATGCCCACGCCGCCAAACAGCCACGAAACGGCCGAACCGATCAGGCTGGCACCGCCGCCACCGCCACCCACTAGGCCAAACAGCGACTCGGCCAAACGCTGCGCCGCGATCCGTTGTATGGATGCCATGACCGAACGGGCAAAGTCGCCAAAGGCCTCGCGGGCCGACTTGGCCCCGCTGCCGATGGCCTCGAACATGTTCACCAGGCCGTCTTTGACCGCGCCGTCCACCGCCACCGCCACCTCATCGACCACCAGCCGGGTTTGCGCCAGCTCGTTGCGCCAGGCCTGCACCCGCGCCACGGCCTCCGGGCCGATGGCCTGCGCCGCTCGCTCCATGATCGGCAGCAGTTGCTCCATTTCGGCAGCGCTCTGCTGCTGCAAGGCGATGATCTGCTGGCGCGCTTGCGACTCGGTAAGCAGCCCGGCTTGCTGCTGAATCTGGATCGACTGCTGCGCCGTGCGCATCCGCTCGTTGCTCTGCTGCCACGCCGCTTCCAGCGTTTGCAGGTTGGACTGCGCCACTTTCACGTCAATGAGCCGGTCCACCAGCGACACGCCTGAATCGTCGCCTTGGGCTACCAGCCGATCACGCAAGTCGCGATACTCGCGCTCGATAGCGCTGCGCCGGTCTGAGTCCGTAGCCGTGCCGCTGATGTCGGCAAGCTCGCCGCGCACCTGCTCCAGCGCCTCGGCCAGTTCGCGCTCGGCCTGCGCTGCGGCGCGGGCATTGGTCTGAGCGGCTTCGCTGCGCCGGTTGTTGAGCACGATCAACTCGGCCTCTATCTTGGCCACTTCGCCCTTGGCCCGGATGCGTACCCCTTCGTCTGCCCCCTCGACGGTCAACCGCTGCTGCTCGGCTAAGGCGCTGCGCACGCGCTCGATCTCGGCATCAATGGCCTGCTGCTCGATGGCCGTTTTCTGGTTGTGGAAGTCGCGGATGGAGATCAGGCGGTCTTCCAGTGCGCGCTCGATCTCTGTCTGCGCCTGCGCCAATGCGTCGCTCAGCAGGCTGGCCTGCGCTTGGGCTTGGGCCTGCGCTTGCGCCAGACGGGCAGCGCCGAGGTTGGGTGCGGCATCGGCACCTGTGCTGCCTGCGGGCGGCGTCTGGGGGGGCTGGTTCTGGGGTTGCTCTTGTGCAAACACCCGCTCGCGCTCTGTCCGGGGCCGGATGCGTCGCGCCACGTTGGCGGCGGCCTCGCCCACGTAGTCGCGGCTGTAGGCTTGGCGCACGGCGGCGGCTATCTGCTCGCCCAAATCGTGCGCCTGCGCCACGCCGCGCCGCATCTGGTCGCGCAGGTGCTGCATCGAGAAGTCGCCCCGGAAGGCGGCGGCGATGTCGCGCCCCAGCGCTCGGGCGATTGCGCCCATGTCGCTAAAGGCGTTGCGAAAGCGCTCCAGCATGAATCTGGCAACCACGGCCGCAGACGAGCCGATGGCGTGGAAGTTGCCAATGAAGAAGTTGACCAGGGTGCGCAGCAGCCCACTGATGCTGGTCACGGCCCCGGCCAAGCCTTCGCGGATGCGGCCCCAGCTTAGATTGCTGATGCCCACCAGGTTGCCCAGCCACTGGCCTACGGCGCTTACCTTTTCTATCAGCGTGTCCCACACCGCCACCACGATCTGGCCGATGCTGGCGGTGGTGCCTCCGAATTGGACCACCGTGTTGCGGGCGCCGTACAGCGCCGCGCCAAGCAGGGTGACGGCTGTTACCGCCAGACCAATCGGGCCGCCCAGCAGCCGCAGCGCGCCGCCCAGCAGGCCCACAGCACGGCCCCACAGGCTGGTGGATGATGCCGCCGCAGCAGTGGCTGCGGTAGCGCTGGCGGCCTCGGCACGTGCCGTAGCCAATGCGGCCGTAGCGGCGGCGGTGGATGCTGCCGTGGCGGTGCCTTGGGCAGCGGCCTGCGCCAGCGCGGCCTGCGCCGCCTGCACCCGCGCCACCGCCTCGGCTTGTATCAGGCGCAGGTTGGCCACACGCGCCGCCGATTCGGCCTTGGTCATGGCGATGCTGGTGATCAGCCCGGCCACCATCTTGCCCATGGCCGCCACCAGCGCCACGCCGACCAGGTTGATTACCAGATTGAGGTTGTTGGCCAGTGCCTGTATCACCTGCGCCAGCGCCACCGTGCTGCCGCTGGCTTGGTCGGCCTGGCCCAGCGCTTGCAGGAAGGCGTTGCGCAACTGCGTCAGGGCGCCGGTCACGGTCACGGGCATGCTGGCGTATTCGGTGGCCAGCCGCTCGCGCTGGCTCAGCAGCGCATTGACCACAACCTCGGAGGTTAGCTGCCCTTGCTCGGCCAGCTTGCGCAGCGCCCCGATGGGCACGCCCATGCCTTGGGCGATGGCCTGCATCACGCGCGGCGTCGCCTCGTTCACGGCATTGAATTCCTCGCCGCGCAGCACACCCGAGCCGAAGGCTTGCCCGAGTTGCGTCAGCGCCCCGGCCGAGCTCGCCGCGCTGGCGCCCGACAGGGCGATGGCTTGCCCGATGGCGTCGGTAACGGCCAGCGCCTCGCCCTGTTCGCGCCCCATGGCTTGGAACGAGGGTGCCAGCCGGGCGTAAAGCGAAACGGTCTCTTCCAGTGGCGCCCGGTTGCGCTGCGCGATCTCGAACAACTCGGCGTTGGCGCGGTTGAACTCCTCTTGCGAAGTCACCGCCAGCGCCAGCCGCGATTGCAGGCTGCTGAACTGGTCGGCCATGGCGATGAGTTGCTGCAGGCCCAGCCCCAAGCCCAGCGCCGCCCCGATGCGGCCTATGGTGTCACCGACCTGCGATGCCTGGTCGCGCAGGCCCGCCATGCTCGTGCCGACTTGATCGCTCTGCTCGCGCAGCCCGGACAGGCCGCGCCCGACCGACTGGAAGGCGCTGCGCGTCTGGTCGATGGCACCGATCAGCAGTTGAGCGCGGTTTCTCATCAAATTCTCTCCAGTTGTTGGCCAATGGCCCGCGCCAGCCCAGGCAAAGCGCGGCGCACACCGGCCTCCAAGTCGAGCCTGCGCCGCATGGTCACGCTCTTGACCAGCACCGCCACCGGTATCTCCTGCCCGCGCTTGATGCGCTTGGCCCCGGTGCGCTCGCGCTCGGCGCGGCGGAATGGGGCCAGTTGGCGGGAATGCTCGGCGATGTTCTCGGCCATGAGCAAGGTCTGGCCCTTGGCGTTGCGCACAAAAAAGGCGTTGCCGCCACCGCGCCGCAGGTCGTCGAGGATGGCGCGGAAGCGCTTGGGGGTAAGTCGGCTGCTGCTCAGCGGGATCAGCATATTGCCGCGTATCGTGCCGCCGGTCTGGTGCATGCCCAGCCACGGTATCCGGCTGCCCACCCACAGCGCAGGCAGGCTGCGCGGTTTGTCGTTGAACAGCCGCGTCGTCATCGAGGTGGCAAAGCTCTTTTTGCGCACCTTGAAGGCGCGCCGCATCTGCGCCCGCGCCGCTTCCCGCACTGGCTTGGCACTGGCGCGCATCCCCGCCACCACGGCTGCGCGCACGGCTTGGCTGCCTTGGGTCTGCCACTCGCTCAGTCGGCGCGGGTCGAGCAGGCCGGTCGAGGCGAGTGAGAGCTTGAGCACCGCATCAGCCCTTGAGCAGCTCGCGCTGCAGTTGCTCGATGCCGCGCTTGTCGCCCTGCGCCGCCACCGCGATCAGGCCCAGCCACTGCGCCATGCGCTGGCGCTCGGCGGCCTCGGCTGCCTCCAGCAGCGCCAGGGCCTGGGCTATGGTGTAGTCCATGATCTCGGTGTAGCTGTGGCCAGCGCGGATCAGCCGGGCAATGGCGCTGTCCCAGCCTGTGGAAGCTGGCGCAGCATCGGCTCGAGGCGCTTGACCGCGCCTTGCAGCGCCGGAGCGACCTGCGCCACAAAAAAATCCACGTTGACCTCGAACACCGCTGCGCACAGCCGCACCGCGTCATCGAGCGCCAGTTCGTCCACCCAGTCGCGCTTGCGCCGGGTGCAGATAGCCAGCAAATCCAACACCGCATCGCCGTGCGTGAGCAGCAGCGCCAGCCAGTCTGGCTCGCCGCTGAGTTCAGTCACTAGCGGCCGCACCGCTGCGACCAGGCGCGGCACTTGGCCCAGACGAACCGGGCTGATCTCCAGCACGCTGCCGTCCGACAGCTCGACCCGTGTCGGCGCGGCGGGGAAGGCTTTGAAGTCGTCCGCGCTCACAGGATCACCATGCGGCCAAACTGCCCCAGCGGGCCATCAGCGGGCTTGCTCAGGTCGGCCAGCACCCGGCCTGTGAGTTCAAAGCGCATCAGCTCGTCGCTGATGAGCGACAGTTCCCGGGTCGGGCTGATGGATACGCGGTACAGGTCGATCACCACCTCGCGGTTGCCGTTGGCGGTGTTGAGCCCCTCGAAGCGCACCCAGCGCTCGGGCAGCGGCTGCGTGAACATGGCCGTGCTCTGCGCTGCGCCGAATGCGTAGTCCACCGAGAAGGGCTGCACAAACGGGCCGCCCTCCGTGATGTCGTTGATGCTCAGCGAGCCGTGCCGGGCGTTGAGGCTGTATTGGGTCGCAGGCAGCACCTGAGGCGTCGGGCTGGCGTCGCGCACCACCACCGCCGACACATTTTGCCGGGCCAGCGGGTACAGGCTGCCCAGCGTCACCGGGTTGGCTAGGCGCTCGCCCACCACCGTGCCGGGTGTGACCATGGTCGTCTGGCCGTACAGGGCCAGTGAGAGGTTGACGGCCAGCAGTTCTTCGAGGGTGCAGGTGAACTCGGCCGTGGTGCTGCGCACCATTTGCAGGTCGGTCAGGCGCTGCCCGGTCTGGGCCTCCTGGTGCTCGGTGGTTTCGACCGAGGGCGAGACGCGCAACTCGGGCACGTTGCCCACGAATTGCAGTCCGGCGGCGTTGCCGTTGAGGTCGCGTGCGCCGATAAAGACGCGGCCTTGGCCAGAGAAGTAAGCGGTCATGATGGTGTCCTTTGGTTGCGAAAATCAGTTGATAAGACGCAGGTCGTTGGCCAGCGTGCGGTAGCGCACTTCGTAGCGCGCAGGCATGGCGGCCGCTCCGGTGTCGGTGTCGTCGCTCTCCCACTCGCAGTCGAGGTCGCGCAGGCCCAGCGTTAGGCCGCCCAAACCCGGATCGGCCAGCAGCGCTTGGTGCGCCGCCACCAGCAGCAGGTCGGCGGCATCGAACGCCTGTGCACCGCGCGCAACCGCGACCAGCCGCAGGGTCAAGACCCTGTCAGCCAGCCGGTTGGAGCGCTCGCCTACGCTCTCGCCCTCTACGATCAGCAGCAGCGCCGGGCTGGTGTCGCGGCCCAGCGGTGTGGTCGGCTGGCGCAGCACCGGCACGGGTGCCAGCGCCGCCGTCAGTCGCTCGTGCAGGGTGCGCAGGATGCGCTCGCGGATGGAGTTCATGCTGTGCGCCCCTAGGCCAAAGTGAGCGATGCCCGCATTTCGCTGCCATCGCCCATGGCCCGCACCTCAAGCACTTGGTAGTTGTCGCCTCGTATCTGCACCACGTCACCAGCCGACAGGCTCAGCCAAGCGGCTGGGTAGTCGATCTGGTGCGCGCGCGACAGCGCAAAGCCATCGAGCACCGACTCATCCGGTGCGCGGAAGGAGCAGTGCACCGTGACTGCGCCGACCGTCACCGGAGTCAGCATACCGCTGCGCTGCGCGGCCGCGTAGATCAAGGCCACGTCCATCAGGCCGCCGTGAGTTTGACCAGCACGCCTGGGCGGTGGCACATCGGCAGCGGGTTGGACTGCGTGTGCAAGTCGGTGCCCCGGCCAAACTGGCGCGGCTCCTGCTTGGCGTACAGCGGCTGGCCAAGCGTGTTGACGGTCTCGTTGAAGTCGGCCGGCGCAAAGTAGGTGGCGAAGGTGTCCACGGTGCCCAGCGGAAAGGCGTGTGCCTCACCGGGGGCGATGAAGCGGCGGGTGCTGCCGTTGGCATCGCTGGCCTGGCCCCGGTATTCCTCGAAGGTGATGCCGCCGTAGGTGAAGCCGGCGCGCACATCGTTGATCAGTATCGCGCCGTTTTGCCAGTTTTCGAACGCTTTTTCGACCTTGGCGTGACCGGTCAGCGCCTCGAAGAACTCGGGTGAGCACAGGCAGTGAATGCTGCTCATGAACTCGCCCCTGAGGTTGTTTTCGATCTTGGCCAACACGGCGGCGCACTTGGACTTGACGTGGGTGCCTGCGGCTCCGAGATCGAACGAGACCGTTTGCTGGCCAATCTCAAAGGCCGCAAACAGATCGAACAGTTCGCTGCCATCGGCGTCCAGAATCTTGCCCTTGAGCGCGCCCATGCGCAGATGCTCGAGCGTGATCGCGTGCTTGTTGCGCATGGTCTCCAAGTGGCGCGCCATCACGCCAGCAACCGCCTGCGACTCGGTCTCAGAGCCGAAGGCGCGCAGACCCTGCACCTCGTCGGGCAACACCACATCGTCGTGCGGAATGTGCGGAATGGCAAACGAGCGCAGCCGGCGACGGCCACGCTCGCCCAGCGTTCCGGGTGAACCGGGGGCGCGGGTGGGCAACAGGTTCAGTTGCCCAGCGTACTCCTCGACCATGATCTGGCGGGTGCGCACCGGTTTGGGCGGAAACAGGCCCAGTTGCTCCAGCCGCCCATAGCGGTTGGGCAGCAAGTTGATGGCCGCCGTCAGGCTGCTCATCGAGAAGCCGGGGTTTTCAAAGGGGTTTAGCATTTGGGTACTCCAGAAACAAAAAACCCGCCAGCGGCGGGCGTTTGGGGCTGCGGCGGGCGCTCAGGCGCTGTCGCGGATCAGAATGCCAAGGGCGGACAGCCCCGCCTCGGCCGCCGCGCGCTGCGCTGCGGTGATGCCAGCGGGCCACACCAGCGCGCTGCGCGCCACGATGGCGTGGCGGGCCACGATCAGCGCCTCCACGTCGATCAGGTCGGCGTCGGCCGACCGCGCCAGCACCGCCACGGCGGTTTGGCTGCCGTTGGTGGCCGCCGGAGTGAGGGCGCGCAGCTTGCCGGATGCCGTTTCGCGGCCCAGCACGGTGCCCAGCGCCAGCGTCTGGCCCGCCGCCATCACGCCGGTGTCGCGGGAGTATTGGTTCGGCGCTTCGTACTTGAGCAAGTCGCCCAGGTTTTTGGGTTCGGTCAGAGTGGTCATGGTCGATCAGCCTTTTTTGATGAGTTTCTGAACCGCCGCAATCACCGGGCTGTGCTCGGCGCTGGGCGTCACGGTGGCGTCGGCGGTGATGCGCGAGGCGATCTCCACCTGATTAGCTCGGGCTTCGAGCAGCGCGCGCCGCACTTGGGCTTCGCTCATGCCGCTGCTCAAGAACTCGGCGGTGCGCTGCGCGCTGCCCGCGATCAGGCACAGCTCGGCAATCGCCTGCGCCTCGTGGCGCGCTTGCGTGCTGGCTGCGCTGGCATCAAGGGGCGGCGCGCCTGCCGGCGCGGTCTGCGCCTCGGTGCTGGGGGTGTGGTTTTCGTCGGTCATGGTTGCTTGCTCCGCAGAGAGTGGATGTGGGTTGGGGCTGGACAGGGGCTCGGGGTGCGCAGCGGGCGAAGCGCGGGCGGGTGGAAGCGGATGCAGCGCCCTAGTCGCACCCGGCTGCGCCAGACGGCGGCGTGCCGCCAGCGTTTCAGAAAACTCGGCCAGCACCTGCTGCGGGCTGGCCAGCGCGTCGGCCAGACCGGCCTCCACCGCCTGCGCGCCGAAGTAAAGCGCCGCCTCGGTGCCGCGCACCTGGGCCGCGCTCAGGCCGCGATGGGCCGCCACTTGCTGCACGAACAGGCCATAGAGCCGATCCACCTCGGCCTGCAGCGCGGCGCTGGCATCGACCGAGAGGGCCGTGTGCGGCGAAAAGTCGTTTTTGTGCGCCCCGGCCGTGATGGCGGTGTAGCGGTAGCCGTCCTGCGCGTCTTTGGCCGACTGATCCACGTGCAGGGCGATCACCCCAATCGAGCCCACGCCGCCGGTTTCGCTCAGCACCAAGCGCTCGGCGGCGCAGCCGATGGCGTAGGCGGCCGAGAAGGCGCTGTCATTGGCCAGCGCCCACACCGGCTTGACCAGGCTGGCGGCGCGCACCTGCCGCGCCAGCTCAAAGCAGCCCCCGGTTTCGCCACCGGGCGAATCCAAGTCCAGCAAAATGCCCTGCACGCTGCGGTCGGCCAGCGCAGCCTGCAAGCTGGCACCGATCTCGGCGTAGGAAAGCAGGCCCGAAGCCGCATCCACGCCCATCGAGCGCCGCACCAACGTGCCATGCACAGGGATGACGGCGATGCCGGATGGCACGGAGGCGCTTGCTTTGGGCGCAGCGGGTGCAGGCAGCGCGGTGCCCAGCTCGGGCCAGCCGATGCGCGAGCCCAGCACCGACAGAATCACGTCGAGCTTGGTGCGCGCAATCAGCAGCGGCGTGCCGTACAGGCGGGCGGCCAAGTGTGGCAGTTGCATATCAGCTGTCCTCCGGGTCGATGAGCGGGCTGGGCGCGGGCGTTGCTTGGTCGTGGCGCGGGTCGGTGTCGAACACCAGACCCAGCTCGTCGGCGCGCTGGTTGTCGGCGGCGATTTCCCGATCCATGTCCTCGGCGTCGTAGCCAAAGCCCGAGATGGCCTGCGAGCGCGACAGCAGGCCGGAGCGGATGGCGGTTTTCATGGCCTCGAACTCCTTTTTCGGGTCCACCCACTGCCAGCCTTGGGGAATCCACTTGACGGCGCGGTAGTCGCGCAGCCGCTTGCTGTAGCCGGGCAGCGTGAGCGACCCATCGAGCAGCGCCTGGTCCAGCCACGCCTGCCAGATCGGACGGCAAAGCTGATGCACGATCACGCTGTGCTGGATCGCCTCGCAGCGGCGGCGAAACTCCAGCAGCCCAGCGCGGATGGATGAGTAATTGACCTGCGTCAAGTCGCCGGTCAGCATCTCGTAGGTGATGCCCATCGCCGCCGCCACGGCGCGAAACTGCATGCGCAGAAACTCAGCGTAGCTCGAACCCACGTCGGCGGGCTCGCTGAACTTCACGTCCTCGCCCGGCTCCAGTATCTGCATCGTGCCGGGCTCAAACTCCACCGTCGATTCGCTGCCCCCTTTGCCGACACCCAGCAGGTTGTCGTCGGGTGCCAGCCGGGTGATGAAGCCGGCAAACATCGCGGCGGTTTTTTTGCGCTGCAACTCGGCGTCGTCGTACTGGTCGAGGTCGTGCAGCTTGATCAAGGCCCGTGCCAGCCACGGTTCGCCGCGTATCTGCCCCGGCCGCAGCGGCCGGTACAGGTGCACGATCTCGCTGGCCGGCACGCGCACCAGATCCAAGCTGCCCGCGCCCGACATAGGGGCCAAGGACCCGTCGCCCGGGTGCCCTCGGTAGAGGTGATAGGCCACCCGCCGCCCGAGCCGATCAAACTCGATGCCAGCGCGGATCGCGTTGCCGTCTGGCGTTTCCGAATTGAGCGTGGCGGGCAGGTGCTCGGACTCCAGCAGTTGCAACTGCAGGCTCACCGGCAGGCCGTCCTCGGGCCGCCGGTAGCGCAGCCGCACCAAGCACTCACCCCCTTCGATCATGGCGCGGCAGGCCAGCGCCTGCAGGCCGTAAAAATCGGTCAGGCCCGCTGCGTCGGCGCTCTCACACCAGTCGCGCCACAGCCGGTGCACGGCTTCGCGCTGCACCGCATCTTGCACCATGCTCTGGGGCTTGATGCCGGTGCCGATGGCGTTGGCCACAAAGGCTTCCACGCCAGCGGCCGCCCAGGGGCTGCGGCGCACCATGTCGCGGCTCTTGGCCCGCAGCTGATCTTGCGTGTAGGCCAAGGCCGCCACCGCGCCCAGATTGCTCGGCTGCCACGCCACGGCGCGCCGTCCTGGTCCTGCGCCGTCGTAGATCGGCGTGCCGCCAAACAGGCGGCGTCCAAGTTGGGTGAACCAGCGCATCAGGTGCCTTTGCGGGTGTTCAAGCGCACCTGGCGCGGCGCGCCCGGCCACAGGCCAGTGGCCACGGCCTGTTCGTGCAGGTCGCGCTTGACGGCCTGAATCGCGGCGCGCAGTTCATCCACGCTGCGGTACTCGACGGTTTTGTCGCCCATGCTCACGCGGCGCTCGCCCTTGGCCAGCGCGTCTTGCAGGGCTTCGAGTTGAATGAGGGTGTGGGCCATCAGCGGTAAACCACCAGGTTGATTTCGGTCGAGTCACTAAACGTGGCGGAGGCGGCGGTGGCGCAGCAGAGATCCACGTGTAGCGCGGTTTTTTGGTCGGCAAGGGCGCGCACGATGGCCAAGCGCATCGTGCCGCTGTCGGTGCTGCTGCGCGCCAGCGCGCTCCAGCAGTAGTTGGCGTCGGGCATGGGTGCGGTGAAGTGGATGCGGTAGCGACCCACGGCGAGCCGTGTCACGCCCGATACGTTGTGCGCGGAGCGCAGCACCATCGCAGTGCCCGTCCAGCCAAAGCACACCCACGCCCGCGCCAGGCCGGGGTGCGTGGCGTTGGCCTTGGAGCGAAGCTCAAGGCCGATGCGCTGCACCAGCGCCGCGATGCGCTGCGACAGGCTCATGGTTTAGGCCAGCGCGGCGTTGAACAGCGCCACAAAGTCTTGGTCGGGCCCCACTTGATCGACCGAGGCCGCGCCGATGTTGTCCCGCGCCTGCGCCCGCTGCGGCTCGGTGAGGGTTTGAGCGCCATCGAAGCGCACGCGGCTGTTGACGGCTGCCAGCAAGGCGTCCATCCCAGAGGTGCCGCTTTGCAGCGCCTGCTGGATTTCGAGCAAGGTGTCGAAGGCAGCCCCGGCCCCGCCTAGGATTTCGTTCTTCAGAACGTTGAGCAGTTCGACGATCTTGCTCGACGAGTAGGTCGTGTCGTTGGCGACCTGCAGGTCGTTGATGGGCGACCAAGAGAGCCCGGCTTGCAGCTCGTTGATCGCCTCGACCAAGCTGGCCTTGGCGGAGGTGTTGAGTTGGGCCAGGTCGCCCGTCGTTTGACGAACGTCGTTGAACTCCTGGGCCAGGCGAATGACCAGGCTTTCGATGCGGGCGCTGAGTGAGAGGGACATGGGGATTGACTCCAAAAATTGACGCATAAAAAATCAAGACATCCAGCGGCTGCGAATCACGCGCCGCCCAGAGCTTGGGGTTGCAGAAACACCGAGGCCGCCTTCGCTGTGTGCTTGGGCGGCCTCGTTGTCTTGCTCGGTATTGGGTGCGCCGTCTGGCGGCTCCACCCGGATTTGTCGCTCCAGCTCGCGCCAATGGCGCTCCTCAAGGCGATCCAGACCGGCGGCGGTGGCGGCGGCCCTGGCATAGACGTAGCAGTCCAGTGCCTCGTTGCGCTCGCGCATCTTTTGCCACTCGCGGTGCGCAAAGCCATTGCGGTCGCGCCGGGTCACCAATTGCTCGGCGCACAGTTGCTGGATGAACTCGGCATCGACCTTGGGCAGGTGGATGAAGCCCGCCGGATAGACCGCGCTCACCCCATCCGCTGCCACATCGGCGCTCTTGCGCAGGTTGTTGTAGAACTCCATCTTGGCGATGCCGCCCGCCACCGGGAACACCTTGACGCCACGGCTGAGCCTGCGCCCGCCCTGCGACACATCGACCGCCGACGGCGTGCCCAGCAGCGCCGCGCCGCGCGCCACACCCTTGACCGCCATCAGCCGGGCATCGCGGCAACTGCGCACGAAGGCATAGGCCTCTTGCGTGGCATAGCCGGTATCGAGCGCAAAGCGCGTCAGCGGCATTTGCGCGCCCGATTCATGCGTCCAGCTGTCATCCAGCAGCTTGGCCAGCTCGCGCCACACCGGCTCGCGGGCGGTCTCGCCCATCAAGATGCGGTGCTCGACCAGCCAGCACTCCTTGCCCCGGCCAAAGGCCCAGACCGAGGCCTCGATGCGGTCTTTCTGCACATCGGCCCCACCCACCAGCAGCAGGCCACCACGCGGCACGCTGCCCAGCGGATAGTCCTCGCGCCGCTCCAGCAGGCGCTGCCAGTCGGGCGCCTCGCCTTCCTCGGCCCAGGTTTCGCCCAATTCGGTGTTCTTGAAGGTCTTGATGGCCGCCGCCGACCCGGTTTCCTTGCTCACTGCCAACTCCCAAGATGCCGCCAGATCGCGCCAGCTGCGCCAGCCCACCGGGCTGTAGAGCGACGAGAGGTGAAACCCCGCCGTGCGCCCCTTGCCTGGCGCCCCAGCACGCCACTGGCCGTGCTCGAGCATCCACGCCTTGTGGTGCTCGTGAATCGGCGCATCGCAGGATTCGCAGATGTAGGCCGCCGTGTCCGGCTGCCCTTTGTCCCAGCGCAGTTGCTCAAAGCGCAGCCACTGGCGGTGCGAGCAATGCGGACAGGGCACAAAGTACCGGCGCTGGTCGCTGGCTTCGTACTCGCGTTCGATGGCGCTCACGCCTGCGACGGTCGGCGTCGAAACGATGAAGATCTTGCGCCGGGCGAAGGTGCGCGTGCGCGCCTCGGCCAGCGCAATCGCACTGCCTTCGCCTTCCACATCGACCGGGTAGCCATCCACTTCATCCAGAAACAGGTAGCGCACCGGCATCGAGCGCAGGCCGACTGCCGAGTTGGCCCCGGTCAGCACCAGCACGCCACCTCGGAACTCCTTGGCCAGCACCGTGTTGCCCGAATCGCGGCTGCGCGCCGGTGCAATCAACTCGGCCAGCGCCGGGGTTTCCTCGACCAGCGGGTCGATGCGCTGCTTGGAACTGCGTTTGGCCATTTCACCGGTGGGCCAAACTGCCATCATTGGCCCCGGCGCATGGTGAATCACGTAGCCGATCCAGTTGGTGCCCGCCTCGGTTGCACCCAGTTGCGCGCCCTTCATGAACACCACACGCTCGAGCGGCGAGGTCGGCGACAGGCAGTCCATGATCTCCTTCAAATAGGGCGTGCGGCTGGTGCGCCAGCGCCCCGGCTCGGCCGAAGCCTTGCTCGATAGCATCCGGTGCCGATCTGCCCACTCGGACAGGCTCAGCAGCGGGTCGGGCGTCAAGCCCTCGCGCCAGACGCGCTCGATTTCGTCGGCACCGTCGTAGTTCATCAGTCCACCCTTGGCCGAAGCTCGCCCAGTTCCAGCAGGTGCTCACGCACCGCCGCCTCCAGCGCCACATGCACCTGGTGCGGATCGGCGCTGATCCGGGCCGCCAATTGGGCCGAGATGCGCGACGGCCAGTTCAACCACGCGTCGCGCTCAGAGCGCGCCAGCTTGAATACGTGCGCCAGGGCCTGGTTGCGCTCCACCAGCTCGCCCTTGAGCCGGGCCAGCCGCACCTTGCCGGCCTGAACCTTCAAGACCTCGTTGGCGGTGCGGGCGGCCAGCATCGTGGTGCCTGCGCTGGTAGCGGGTGCCTCATCTTCTTGCCGTTGCGGCTGGGCTGCGCGCGGCCGTGGTGGCGCAGCGCTGGCCGTGTTGCTGGTTTTGGGCGCTGGCGCACGCGGCGTGGCGGTGTTGGCCGCCCATTGGCGGTCGGCCTTGGCGGCGTCTATCGATCCATCGGGCTCGACCTCGATGCGCCCGGTATCAATGGCCTTTTTGACGGCGACATGCGACACCCCGCGATGCCGGGCGTATGCGCGAATCGAAATGCCCATTTTAGAAACCGGTGAACCCTGCAATCATTTGTTCAAAAATTCATCGAAATCGGCTTGACTTCTGTTTGCAGCAGCGCGTTCATCAGACCATCGCAAGCACACACTGAAAGGGCAAACGATGGACACCAACAATCTCGACACATTGGCCACCAAACTCGCTGAAGCGGCGTTGACGGTGCTGGTGCGCAGCTGCCGCAAGGAAGTCGCCCGCGCAAGCCGCGACGAACTCGAAGTCGCTTGCGCCGCCATGCGAGCCAAGGCCAAACCGGTGCTAGACCGCCTGCTCGACGATGCCAAAGCGGCGCCTTGGCTGGCCAAAGCCGCCTTCCATGCCGCCGCGCTGGAATTGGCGCAGGCGGGTGTAGCGACCTTGCGCAAGCCCTGAAAACCGAATCAAAGTCAAGCGCAAACAGCGTGGCTTTGCCGCACAAAAAAGATTGCAAATAAAGCAGAAAGCGCTTGGCTTCACTCGCAAACAGCGTGTTAATAGAGTTGTCGCAAACGACAAACCCTCAAGCAAACCAGGAGCCGCAAATGAACCGCACACAAGACCCCGCCCACAATGCTACCCAGCAGATCGAGACCTTGCTCGAACGCATTGCGCTGGATCACCTCTTCATCGAGACCTTGGCCACGCGCCACAGCGACAGGCTGGATTTTCATGACGTCAGCGTCTGGGCCGTCAAGAGCGCCCTGCTGGCCGCCTACCAAGCGGGAATGGCCGCAGCAAAGCAATAAAAAGCGAGCAAGCCAAGCAGAAAACGCTTGGCTTGCATCCCAAACAGCGCAATCAACCCATCAAACACCCCAAAGGAGCAATCAAATGAGCAACATCCAACTGTCCCTGCCGCAGCACGCCATCCTGGCCTACGCCATCCACAACACCGGCGGCAACATCGAGTGGTTTCCCGACAAGATCAATGGCGGCGCACGCAAGAAGGTGCTCGAGAGCCTGCTCAGCCGCGCCCTGATCGACTCCAGCGGCCCCGCTTGGCGCGTGTCCGCCGCCGCTTACAGCGCCCTCGGGTGCGAGCACCTTGCTCCAGCGCCAGCGCCGCAGGAAACACCAGCAACCCCTTGCGCGACCGAGAGCGCAGACCCAGAGATCGAGGCCGCCGTGGCCGCAGCAGAGGCCGATTGGGCCAGCGAGCAAGTGGCGCCAACCCAAGCCCGCGTGATCCAGATGAAGCACCAAGCCCGCACCCGGGCGCACAGCAAGCAAGCCAGCGTGATCGAGATGCTCAATCGCACCGAGGGCGCCACCATTGCCCAGATCTGCGAAGCCACCGGCTGGCAGGCGCACACGGTGCGCGGCACCTTTGCCAATGCCTTCAAAAAGAAGCTCGGGCTGGCTATCGTTTCGGACAAACCCCAGGGCGGCGAACGGGTCTATCGCATTGCCTGAGTACCCGCCCAAAGCGTGGCTTTGCCGCAAAACAAAAGCGCAAAGCCAAGCAGAAAATGCTTGGCTTTGCCCTCGAACAGCGTGTTAATGGAGTTGTCGCAAACGACAAACCACCAACCCAAACAGGAGAAACAACATGAACACCGCCCGCGAATATCAAACTCAATACGCCGAAACCTTGGGCCGCGATGCGCTGGCCAACGCCCGCGCGACGATGCAGCGCGCCCTGGAGGAACTTGACCGCTACATCGCCCGCTACGACGAAGCCGAGCAGATCAAAGACAAGGCCAACGTCATCAACTGGACGCTGAGCCATCTGGCCACCTACGTGCCCAACAACGTGCGCCTGGACTTGATCGCCAGAGCCCAGGCGGAACTGGCGCGTGCCGACACGATGGAATGAGGGAGATAGAGCCAAGCGCAAAAATAAACAAAAAAAGCGCTTGGCTTTACTCTCGAACAGCGTGTTAATGGAGTTGTCGCAAACGACCAACCACCAAGCCAAGCAGGAGCCAGAGATGAACACCACCCAAATCCCCGCCAGCCAGAACCAAGCCTGGGGCTTTTACAACGGCATGAGCGAGCAAGCCGCCGCCGCCTGGCCCTTGGCCATGACCGCCATCTCGCAGGCCAGCGGCGAGTCGCTCGACTCGGTGCGCAGTTTCCTCGACAGCCGCCACGGCCGCTACTTTGCCGACGATGTGCAAAACGCCCTTTTGGCCGGGGCCAGCCTGGCAGACGCGATCAAGGCCGCCACCGCACGCTGGATGGGCTGGACCATTGGCCGCCAGACCGCCAAGCAGTACGGCATCCCCAAGGGCCTGCCTTACCTGACGGGCTTTGTGCTCCACTGCGCGATCAACGAAGAGTGCTTGGCGTCTTGATCAGCCCAGACCGAACAGCATGCGGGTTCCGTTTTGGACCAAGTTGGACTAAAATGGCTCCATCCACTGGAGCTCAGCCATGTCCATCAACGTCAAATTGCCGCAAGCCCTGGTCGAAAGTGCCAAGCGCTACGGCAGCATCGAGCACCGCTCGGTGCCCAAGCAAATCGAGTACTGGTCGCAGATCGGCAAGATCGCCGCTGAAAACCCCGACCTGCCCTTCAGCGTCATCCGCGACATCCTGATCGCCGACCAAGAAGAGCCCGTGGGCGAGTACCGGTTCGGCTGATGCGCCTCCTGGTTACACCCACCTTTGAGCGCACCGTCAAAAAGCTGCACAAGCCGCAGAAGGCTGCTCTCGACGAAGCCGTGCGCACCATTGCCAGCCAGCCTGAAGCGGGTGAGGCCAAAGTCGGCGACTTGG
>Ga0209413_1000045_pt1 | contig 20913 bp, 21 predicted proteins | sample JTO22cmmetaG_FD_184157 | JGI IMG/M metagenome (GOLD analysis project Ga0209413, IMG submission 184157) | Freshwater bacterial and archeal communities from Indian Creek, Illinois, USA - JTO22cm metaG (SPAdes) (version 3) | ecosystem: Environmental > Aquatic > Freshwater > Unclassified ...
GACCAGAGCGATCATTACAATAAGTGCAAAAAAACGCCGCGACAAAAATCCAAATTTCATAACAAACCTCCTTCAGCAAATTACTTAGCCACTTCTAATATTATTACAAATATTACGCAATGAATTGTAGCAAGAGGCAAGAAACAAGAGGCAAGACGTAGATTGGGACTAGCGAAAGCGTGCTAGCATGGCCAGCACCTGCGCCCGCATATCCTCTCTAGCCAAGGCCATGCCGATGTTTGCCTCCAGAAAGCCGAGCGGAGAGCCCGTGTCGTACCGCACACCTTTAAACCTGCAGGGCCGTAGTTTGTGGCCCTGCTTTAACATTAATGCTAAAGCATCCGTCAGCTGCAATTCGCCCCCAGCTCCGGGTGTAATCTGCGCAAGGCAGTCAAACACCTCTGGTTGCAGCAGGTAGCGCCCCACCACCGCTAAGTTGCTCGGAGCCACCTCCGGCTGCGGCTTTTCTACCATGCCTACAATCAGTCCTGTTTCGCTGTCAATGCTCACTATCCCATACCTACTGGTATGCTCCCACGGCACCTCTTGCACAGCAATGATGCTTTCGTCCGTGCCCTGCATTGCGCCAATGAGCTGCGCTGCACAAGGTTCTGGTCCTATAATAAGGTCATCCGGCAGTAGCACAAAGAAAGGCTCCTGCCCCACAAATGCCTTGGCACAAAGCACCGCGTGCCCAAGCCCCAATGCCTGCTGCTGCCTAACATAGTGCATAGCCGCAAGCTGTGCGGGCCTTAGCACCGCCGCCAGAGCCTCCCTGCGCCCCTTAGCAGCCAAAACCTGCTCAAGTTCAGGCGCACGGTCAAAGTGGTCCTCCAAGCTACCCTTGCCCCGCCCCGTGACAATAAGCACCTCTGTCACACCCGCCGCCACCGCTTCCTCCACCACATACTGTATGCTCGGCTTGTCCACCACCGTCAGCAGCTCCTTAGGCATGGCCTTAGTGGCGGGTAGCATACGGGTGCCGAAGCCGGCGGCGGGGATTACTGCTTTGGTTATTTTTATTTGCATTTGTGGGCTCCTTTGCTGGAAATTAGGCCTCGCCCGCTACGGTGTTGCTAGCGAGCATTGCCCATAATCATCTATTGCCAGACACAACCCAGCATTTCTCATCGGCCACCATGGCCCCGTACTGCTGTAAGCCCGCTCTTTGTGGCAAATAGTGCCGCTGTATACAGTACTACTATGACTCATAACGAGAACAGGCTAATCTCGCGTGTGTACTTTACGTTTCGCCTGGCTAGGTCGACCCACCCATTACTTGTAGGATTAAGCAGTTCCTGACTCAGTACTGCCCTATTCCACCGCCCCACAGCTTTAGCCTACGGCAAGACAGTACCCATTTGCTCGCCTACCATTATCAGGCACCCCGAATCAATCTAACGCCTCATGTAGAAACTTCTTAATAGTGCCGTCTTCCGCCCATTCACAAGCCTTTTCATAGTCTTCGTTGGTATCAAACTCAATCCATCCATTGATAAATCTATGGGCTTTAATCTTCTCGCCTGAGTCAGAAAGTGCCTGCAGTAAATCTGTCATGTATGCATTGCTCAAAGTCTTCCCCGATTGCTTCCAGGGCTTATCTAGATATTCTTCTCGATCACGCTCAATAATCTCTAGGATTTTTTCCATGCCCTTTGCGCTGAATTTTAACAATCCTATGTATCGCGAGTCTATTTCTTCTAGATTTGGGCTTTCTGTTCCTATTGATACAATGCTGCCTTCTTCATCAATTTCTAAACTCTCTGTATCGAAATCCACCTGGCCATATCTATGTAGCCAGTATTCTTGCCAATTATCATCAACAGCGACTACATAATCATTTTCATTTTGTATGAGTGCTTGCAGTAACTTTTGATCAAACACTATATCCGCATAACTCACAATAATATCATCATCAAATTCATCTTTCGCCTTTAAAAGGGATTCTACCATATTAGTCGTTGCATAATCTGAGTTGTCACAATACTTTACCCCAGCGTAATCAATTTTTTCGCCTGCAAATCCTTTAACAATAATAATGTCAGAAATTCCAGCGCTCCTATAGGTTTTGATTTGCCTTTCAATGACGGTCTTGCCCATGAAATCGAGCATACCCTTGGGCCGATCTTGTGTGTACTTCTTAAGTCTCGTCCCTTGGCCCGCCGCCAAAATAATAGCTTTCACCAGTACCACCTCCACTTCTTAGGTATTCTTGAATAAACATCGAACACCTACACCTTGAATATGCAACTTTCATTGCTTTTCGAGATGCATTTGTAGTAATCACCACTTCAACCCCTGTGAAGACACTGCTTCAACAACCTCACCGCCAAGGGCCAGACCGATTCCTTAAGGTTCCTCTGCCAAATCACTTTTTTCAACACCACACTCGTGATAGTTGTTCAGAAGTATCCGAGCTCAATCCCCTAAAGCAACGGCAGGACCCGCCTCAATAGGCCGACACACTGTGCTTGCAACAAGATCAGATATGTCCTCCCTAAGAAAGTATTTATATACTGCCCCCTCCCATGATTGCCAAAGTAGGGAGCCTGGTCATCAGATAGTATCCCATAAGAGCCTATTCTATGCGGTCTCAGTTCTAATGGGCGAAGCAAACACGGCCCTCTCGGCAAAACTGACGGGGAATTGAGCCACCGCCAGTCATTATGATTGAGTCAGACATCTAGGCAACGGATGTTCTATCTAAATTTACTACGAAATTTGAACAAAGGCACAAATTCAGGCCTAATCGCTCAAAATAGGTAACGAAGGTTGATTCCAGCGCATCAATTGGCACCCGCGTGCATCCAACTGCGCCCTTTGGGTAAAGAGCACATTCAAACAAACTATCTTTGTTCCAATATTTTCCCATTATTGCAGTCTAGGTCAATGGCACATAGGCTTACCACATAATCAAATATTTTCTCCCCGCATCCAATAGCTGCAGGCAGGCCAAATTCTGCACATCGAATTGCCATATGGGACCCGACGCCACCGTATTTTGTGATAAGGCCTTTTATGCCTCTAGCAAAAATCCAATCGTACCCTGGATCTGCTTTTGTTATTACAACGATTTTACCCTCAATATCTATGCCACTATCTTCGTCTAACAAAGCGACAGTACCAGACACCCTCTTTTGCGTAATGAAGTTGGGTCGCGATTCCCCTATTTTAACGATATCGATGTCTACTTCACTAAAAATTACTTCTGGGAGCACTAATTTTCTCTTGTCTCGATAGGCAGATTTTCGCTGAGAAATGATTGACAGCCAAATCTCTTTTAATTCAGCGACCGGCTCATAGCATTCCGCAGCGAAAATATCTGACATCTCTAGATAAGACAAATCATTCCTATCAATTTCTAGGATCTCTCCAACCCTCCTAAACAATTCTATCACTAAACTAAGTGATTTAGTGAACTCGAATTTGAAATTCTCTCGCTGCTCGAAGGACTTCTTCAATATGATAACGAAGTCGCTTGGTTTCAAGTCTAAATTTGCAAAATCTAGGGCATCAGCAATCACTGTGGGATCTAAAATCGACAGCGGGTCCCCTTTTATCTTCTTCTCATCGATAGCAATCAAACGATTGCTACATGTTTCAAAATCGATTTGGTCATACCTGTCAGTTCGTATGTCATAGGTTCCGGCCCGAAGATGGCCATATTTCTCATTAAAATCCAGCCTAGACATTTGCTTTGAAAGATATAGGTTAAAATCACGCTCAAAATCGGATGCGACGGTCTCTATTGACATCATAAATGCATCCATTGTCTCTCTTGAAAAATATTCCTGCGCTACTAGCGAGTCGCAAAAGGATCGGGCGATAAATGCACATCGTGCTTGTCGGGCAAATTGTGGTGCACCATACTCCTTGATATCTCCAATGAGCCTCTTGATGCAGTCTATCAACCTATACGGGTCGCCTTCGTGAGATGAAAGAGTCTGCAGCATCTCTTCCCGATTTACAGTTAATCTGCCTAAACTTTCCAGGTCCATACTAAGGACTGCGAAGTATTTCTGTAAAATAGTTCGCGTCATATCAAAGAGAACCGCCTCAATTGCGTCTCTCTCAAAAGGACTAAATCCATTGGTTAACAATTCTTCGGTTTTCTCATGGGTATCGAAATCGAAACAGCTCATGACGATTTCAAATTCAATTTTATCATGGGCAGTTACATCTTTTTTGAGTTTTTCCATGTAAAATCGTATAAGTTTACTGCTTAAGACTTGCGGCAAATTTGCGGGAATCAAACTCATAAAAGAGTACGCCAAAGAAATGTAAGGCTTATTACCTATTTTATACATTAACTCCCTGTTGACAGCTTTATACCCCATCGGCACGAGGCCTGCATTCCATGCACCTTTAGTTATAATTTCGCGATAAAGTGAATAGTCTAAGTTTCGTGGGTTAGAGCCAATAATCTCTGATGGATTCCAAAATGCCATGTCCGACAACATCATCGTGCCGTTTTCTAGTTCATTCAATAAGCCAAGATATCTTTTCTTCTCCTTGTTCTTGAGGCGAAACATGTCGCCATCATTGCCATGATGTCTATACTTATAATTCGCTGCCAATGGTCTCACCTGAAAGATTACAACTTCACCCTGATGGGTGACTGCAAATTCAATATCCAAAACCATGTCGCCGATTAGGCCTTCTACTTCTTGAACTGCTCGAAGCACCTGATCCCAAGGCGAATCTACCTTTTCGACATCAAATGAAATCCACATTGTTCGGCCACCAGCACCACTGGTCACAGCATCCGTTAACCCATTGTCATCGTAATTGACAACATAGTATGGTCTGTTATGATGAATATCCCTTGTAAAAACTACGCCACTAAATTGAACATCCTCAGTTTGCGACTGCACCAATATCTGCTCCGAAGCGGAACTTGTTCCGTTTTTGCTATATGAGCCAGAAACCACCTTAATCGCTTGCTTTATTTCATTATCAGATGCTCCATTCACGCCCAAGACGCTGTCATAGAGTCCGGCGTTAGAGCCCTCTAACAAGTCTTCATTGGAGCAAGAACTCCGCACCACAATCCTCTTGCCATTAAACTGTCCTGCAATCTTCGCTGCAACCAAATCCTCGTCGGTTATACATTCATGGACAGAGAATATTGCCATGTCTTCAATCTTTGATTGAGTCAGCCTCGATTTTAGGGATGCCAATGTATTGGCTTTTGTAGACATTAAGTTGCCAACACTCTTCTTTATTGGATTTATCGCATTCAATTGTTTTAGAATATTGGCCGGGCTCATTTTCTCGTAATATTTAGTAAAGACAACCTTACCTCCTATGGAAGCGAGATAGAGTTGCGAGGGCATCACCCCCCAATTGTCTCCGTGGTATAGCGTGATTTCAGAGTCAGGGTACTCTTCATGTAGACTCATCAAATTCATCACGGGATCAAGCGTCGCTTGAAACACAACTTTGTCAATGCAAGACACGCTTTCTAGAACACTCTTTCTCTCCTCATAGTGTTACTGCTAACCCATAATGTCCAGCGGAAGACGGTGTAAGTTGACCGGGAACTGCCGTAAAGCTTGACCGGGGCTGCATTGATCGGGCAGCTGTGGTAGGAGTTAGTCTCCTCAGGGGCTCTGCCCCCGAACCCCCGAGGGTTTTCGCTTTGGTTTTCCAGAGGGATGAAGAAAGGACGATGCGCGTGCATCATCCCTCTGCTAAACCTCCGACGCCGCTCAGGTTGCTCCTCAGCATTTCCCTATCCTGCGTGGGAGTAAAAGCCTAAGTCAATTCTCCCTGTATCACTCGTTTGACCATGTGGTCGTCGATGATGCGGTGTCTGTTTTGCGATCCGTACATCAGGCAGTGGGTACACAGCTTGTTCACTACCCGTGCTGAACCGCTGGAGAAGCGGTAAATATCGTCAATGGCACTATCGGTGAAGATGTCCCGGCTGGCCCCAGCGTAGTCCATGTGCCGCTGGATGTAGGCACCGGTTTGGGCTCGGTCATAGTGCATGAGCTTGCACTGTACGTCGATACGCTGGCGGATGGCCGCGTAGGCCTGTAAGGAGAGACGGTCCCACAACTCATTCTGACCTACGAGAATTAATGTCATGGGGCTCTGTGCGTCCATTTTGAAATTTAGGAGAAAGCGCACTTCCTCGAGCATTTCTCGGTCAAGGAGATGGGCTTCGTCCACCATCACTACCGGGGAGAGGTTGTGAATCCCCCGCATTAACTCTATCTCCCGATGCAGTTGCCGTTTGGCGTCTCCACGGTAGAACTTCGACTCACAGCCTAGTTGTTCTAGGAGGCCCTTGTAGAAGTGTCGTGGGGTGAGCTTGGAGTCGGAGATATAGAGCACCTTGTACCGCGAAACAGGCAAGGTTTCTGAGAAACGTCGGATGGTAGTGGTTTTTCCGGTACCGCAGTCTCCGGTTACCACAGCAAACCATTGCCTTTGTGTGGCGTACTCTAAACGACCGAGGGTCTCAAGCAGGGGCACAGACTCATAGAGTTCCGTCGTAGGGATATCTCGCGCGAAGGGGGAATGCTTAAGATCGAAGAAGGCCTCAAACACGGTTATCCTCCTTTATGGCGCGGTACGAGATAGCAGGCATTTCCCGCACCTGACGTTTCTCGTGCTCTTTCTTTGCAGCAGTAAGGAGACGGGATTCTTCGGCCGGTTGCTTTTGCAGATGTGGTGGAAGCGGCGGGCGCTTCCCGGCCTTCTCGCCAATGACGAGCTCTTTTATCTTAAAGGGAGCGTGTCCCTCGTACTCTACACAGAGCTCTGTGGTATCGCTCGGGTCATAGACAAGGGTGACTTTATGACCGATGAAGGGTAAGCCTACCTCGTACTTTCGCCCCATAAAGCTGATGCAGCCGACCTTGTCAACCTTGCGGGTCTCACAGTGTAGAAAGGCATTAGCGAGCAATTCTGCGTCGACAAATCTTATCTCTTTCCTGTCGCTCTTGTAGGTGAACTCAGGACTCTTGTTATCTAATGCCGAGTGGGGCTTGTTCTGGTAGCACTCGCTAAGCCAGGCCCAAAAAAGCTCGTTGAGTCTTTCAAGCGTCTTCGGCTTCTCTAGCGCTGCTTCGCTCAGGAACGAGTCCACCACCCTGTTAAAGCGTTCTACCTTGCCTGTCGCCTCTGGCTGGTACGGCTTTGCATAGATAAGGCGCGTGCCTAGTAGAGAGCAGGTGCGTTGCATCCATTTAGTACGGTACTGTTTTCCGTTGTCAAAGTACACTGCCTCGGGAGCACCATGTTTCTGAATGGCCTTACGGAAACAATCCTCTACTATGCTCTGGTCCATCCCTAGGTAGAACTCGCCGTGAAGCACAAAGCGGGTGGCATCGTCGATGAAGGTGATGAGATACACTTGCTTTGCTTCTCCTGCTAAACCAATGGGAAGGTACGGCCCATACTTGAGATCGGAGTGCCAGAGTTTGTTGCGGTGTCGCTTCTGAAAGCGCCGTGCTGCGGTGCCCGATTCAGCATACATGCGCATATGACGGGTGCTGTATCCAAGCGCCATCAACCTATCCTGCAATGTGCTGCGCTTAACTTCCCCGGGCTTAATGATGCCTTCCCATTCGAGGATCTGGATGAGCTGTGCGACGCTCCTTGCGGGAACTTCACGGCGCAACAAAACAGCTTGGTCGAGAATCTCAGGCGAGAGCGCCTTGCTTGTCTCTCGACCCTTGCCTTTAGGCTTGAGGCCGTTGAATCCGTTGTTGTGGTATTCTGCGAGGTAACGACGCAGTGTGCGCTCGGAGATGCCCATTTGCGCACGGATTTGGGCTCTCAAGGCTCTTAACTTGGCTGGATCGCAGTTCTCCTCAAGCAATGGCGCGAGTAACTGCATCCGTGAAGCCGCGATGTCCTCGGCCTTTCGCTTGTCCTTCATCTAATTCCACCTGCCTTCACTAGACTGCTTAGAGTCTACAAGAGACAGAGGTGGCCGTACACGCCGAACGGGTATAGCCCCACAAATTTGCGTTAACCACAGGTCGGACAATTCTTTTTAGCCAGCCGTCGGCATGGCCGACCAGGTGTCCTATCCTTTGGTGTACAGACTGTGAAGGTAAGGACCTAACCTCCACAGGTAGCTTAAAGCGTATGGCGATTGACACAAGGCCGCCAATCCAGTGAGCAATTCTCTCCCGAAACCATGCTTTCCACCGGCAGATGGTGGACTCATCGAGGGCGATTGTTGCGGAACCTTTAGGTTCTGAAACTACCTTCTCAATGCACGCTGCCTCGTAGCGCTTGTAGGGGACAAGGATATCTGGGAGCTCATGATGTATCTTCCCGCATTTACACCGCAGGCGCCTGATCCTTAAGGTGAGCTGCTCACTCAGAGAGTTTCTGTACTTCCTTGCTCTTGTGCCAATGGGCATTAGTTTCTCCCCACAGCACGGGGAGGCGACCGCTTCTGTACACCTAACAAAAAACGCCGGGGGACTTCTCAACTAACACATAGTTTGATATTATTAACATGTGTTTTGTGGGGGACGTCTCCGGTGAATCTGTGAAATTCACCGCCAAGGAGACGTCTTTTCCTTTCATAAGATACGGTCATTATATCCGTCAAAATCTGGACAGACAAGTACGTCAACTATTGGCCATTTTGCGGGAGCTGAAACACTCATAGTTAGAAAGGATCGTACCCATCCAATCGATTGACGCCTCATCACTTACAAGCCCAAAAACATGCAGATCTGAACCCTCTTTAGCCCGCAACAATGCGACCATGTGTCCATAATGCAACAGATCAATAATTCCGAAACTGTAGGATATTTTCATTGCCATTTCATCTACCCCTCGCAAAAACTGCAATGCCGCCATACTTCGTCACGCAACATCAGTCTACCTACTGATGGAATGTAACTCTCTATTGCTTTCTCTCCCATTTGAGGACGGATTCAAGCAAGTGTCAAATCCAACCAATCCCCTAGTTATCCCCATGAGGCCCTCAATCAGTCAGGGATTAAAGGGAGGGATCGCTACAACCAAACTGCACCGCGTAGTTCACATGAATTGGCTACCTGTGTGCCCAGATCAAAACTAGAGCGCACGCCCGGCGTACGCATGGGCAGAGTGACCGTGCTCGACGACGACTCTATGTTCAAGCGACGCGAAGACGTCAGGTCATGGGACTACCACACGCGCAAAATAAACTAATCGGAAAACAAAACTGCGACTTACCTTGCTCTCTGTGCCATAGAGCAAGGTAACAATTTCATTTCTCATTGCTCCCCCCACTTACCAAGCCCTCTCGAAATCCCCTGTGCAAGTCAATGTGAGTAAAATTATGGTGGCTCTTTCTTTGCTCCGGTGGTGGCGGGGTCATGAAATCGCCGTAAAGCGCAGTCAAGTATTCGTTAATGTGCTCTGGGGTATAAATCTGGATTCCCTCAAAGGGCCTAAGCGTAGGTTTGCCAAAAACCCAACGGGGCATAATCTCCTTTTGCCCCCATGCTCCATAAAAATTTCCAATGTAATTGCTGTCTGCATCCACGGAATTTTTCAGCATTGACTCAGCAATTTCGCTAGGGTCGATCCAGCGAGCGAGCACTAAGGCAATAGCTAGCGCAAGTTTGCCCATGAAAGTAGCGCGTGGCACATGGCTGTTTTTGGCAGATAGCATACCTAGCCATTGAGTACGCTTCAGCTTTACTAGGCCGGTTCGGACAGTAGAACCAGCACTGTCCAAGGGAAACACGTCTAGGAAAATACCTATTCTACCTAGTACCACTCCACGAGCAGTGCGCTCCACTAAGGTTGTACCCGCATGCACCATTTTCAAAAATGACCAATGGCCCCCCTTGGCTTTTGTGTATGGATAACATCTAATCATGTAAGATGGAAACTCCGCCTCTGGCAGCAACAATAGTTTCTCATAATCTTGCCGCGGCATGCCTATATCGATGTCGTCATCCCAAGGGATGAAGCCCCCATGCCTGCGCACACCAAGCGCCGTCCCGCAAAGCGCGTAATGCGTAAGATTGTGCTTGGAGCAAACATCATGGAAGTCTTTCAACATTTCAGTGAGCCTCAACTGCATCTCCTGAACCGTAGTACTCATGAATCACCGCCATCTGTATAATAAAGCTGCTGGTAGTGTTACATAAATGTTACCCCTTGTCGCCAAGAGAGCGGGATGCAAGCTAGAAGATGGAGCCCCCGTTGCGCCGAATGCCCCCACACTCCCCCAAGGCTTCATTCCACTCGCCCACAGGCATTTGCCGCAAATGTGGGCCTAAATTTCTCTCCGCTAACGAATTGTGTTGGCCGAGTCGCACCCCATTTTCGATCAACTAAATACATCATCAAGTATATTGGAGCCACGATATATATTAACGGGCGGACAATGTTGAGGCTATCGCCGCGCGCAGCGAACATCGTCCCATGAGCAAAAATCAATACCAAAGCAAGTCTTGCGGGCGTTGAGTGCGCTGTCCTATCATGAACAAGGGAGTATACCCGCCCAAGCAATGCCCCAAAAACGGCCAGGAAGATAAACCCCCACTCCCCAAAGTTACGATAGGCGTCAGCATGCAAAGAAAAGCCCGGTCCCGCACTCATGTTCAGATGCCTCATCAGCCAATGGGACCCTTCGGAATAGAAAATAGCAGGATGGACTGTCCAAAATCCGAGGTTCGGCACTATGGTAGTGATCGCGTAGACGTAACTTTTGCCATAGAACAATGGCAACCCTCTTTCAACAAGGCGCATAACCATGGCTAGTGGAAACATGGTTCCACCTATTTCAATAATGGACTGGATAAACAGGTTTTCTCTTCCAAAGGCGTCAACAAAGGCGCCAAGAAAGTTCCGTGTATCGTTGCCCGCTACAGTCCGCAACCGCGCGATGACTGTCAAAAAGGAAACCACCACATAGGCGGGCGCCACAGCCCATGTGGCCGTGCGGATTGATATGCGCTGAACCACGTAGTGGTATAGAAGTCCAGTCACTAATATTGTAATCATGGCTCGACCCCTAGATCCAATGTAAAGTTCCGCGCTTGCGCTCGCTAACAACATCAAAAAAATAAGACTTCTCTTTGGTGTAGACCGGCGCTCTGTCACCAAAAGACAAATGAGCGCGGGAATAAAGAAGCTCCCTGCAAGGGCGAGCACCCGGCTGTATATTGTCGTACCCCTTACCACATGGATATCAGTGTAGTCAAATAATCCTCCGTATCCATGCATGGCCACCACTGATATTCTGTTTGCCATATTGATGATATAGGGCGCCGCGGAACCCCAAGCCAACAATGTGCCCACCATTTTGACGCTACGAGAACCAATGGCATCCCCCGCAATGACACCTAAATCCTCAGATCGCGGACTCTCTCCGCATGAGATCAACGCTCCCATGTGAAAACTGACTAAGCATAACAATGTAAATATTTGCGCCTGTAACAATTCCTCGTACAACATTTGCGACAATAACCAGTCAAATTCAAGAACTACCCCTAAACCCAAGACGAGACTATGTCCAAAGGTAAACATGTAGATGACGATGAGAAAGGCATTGTATGCACACATAGTCTCTCGGCGTAGATACCTCCAGCTACCGACGCTCCAAATCAGAGCCCCCCAGCCAAATAGCCCCCATAGGCGGATCAAGCCAGATACATCGAAGTGCACACTATCACGAATGTATTCTCTACCCGCAAGCAACGCAAGGAGCCAGAACAGCGTCAACCCAATGCACAAGAGCTTCCTAGACCGAAAATCCAGCCGTCTCGTCATCTTCCCACATCCATGCGATTCAAATAGTAGCCTTCTAACATCCGCGCAGTGGATGCTATGTCAAAGCCAGCCCCCACGATATAGGCCGAGGTATCTCTGCGTTTGTAAATTCTGCTCTCCTCAAGTATTTTCTGCGCCCATCGCCTCGGCCCCAAAGCAAGGTCCATGTACGCAATGTTCGGCGTCAGCTGCGCATTCCGCGTGACAGTTGATGAAACTAAAGTGAGCAATCCTGCCGCTTGGGCCTCTACCAAAGCAACTGGGAGCCCTTCGTATATAGATGGCATCACAAAGACATCTATTGCTTGCAGGATATCTTTGACATCACCTCGCTTGCCCATAAACAGGACGCTATCCTGAATGCCTAGTTGGTTAGCTTGCTCTTCGATGGCAAATCTTAAAGGGCCGTCTCCTACCAAAACGAGCTTCGTATCTGGACGTTCTTCCAGAATGCTCTGCAAGATGCCCAAAACGAAAAGGTGATTTTTCGCTTTCGAAAAATTTGCAACATTGCCTATCACTAAGGCATCCCCTAAGTTGAGGCTTTTGCGCACTTTATCTCTAACACTTGGGCTATAGGTGAAGCCACATTGGTCTATGCCATTGGGGATCACTTTGACGTTCTGGTTAATTTTGCTGTTTTTTCCAAAAAGCCACTCGGACGCTAAGTCGGAGCAAGCAAAGTAGTCCGTCGCTAGATGGCTTATTCGCAGCCTGTTCAAATAGTGGGCGATGGCGTGCAATTTACTACCACCCTCGCGCGTATTATGACTGTGCACGATACGAATTGGTACCCCGAATCTACGAGCGGTCATCAATGGATCTATGTAAGTCAGCGAGCTGACATGCTGGTGGACTACTCTGTACCCTGCGTTGCACCGGAAAAACGCATCAAGTTCTATCCTATTCCTCACGTAACTCTGCTTGCGCCCGGTTACATGCGATATTCTCCCCCCAAGGTCAAGAATCTCCCGATGGAAATCACCTTCTTTTTCAGTGTGCGTCAAGAAGTCGAACTGTAATTTCGACCGGTCGATCTTTCGATACACATTCATTATAAAGGACTCTATCCCACCCCGATTAGTGCTACCTACTACTTGAAGCACTCTCCTCAAATTCTATCCCCACTCTCTCTGCAAAAAATTTATAGAAATCCGCTCTCTTATTAGACAACACTTCCCTATCATATGCTTTAGCCAGCATGAAATTGCGTGTGGCCATACTGACTAAGCGCTGCCTATCGAGCCCTTTGACTAGCTTGACTATCTCAGAAACACGACCCGGAATGAACATACAATCACGGCCTAGTATTTCGGGGATGCCGCCTACATGCGAACCTAACGCAGGGCAAGCACGACTCAAAGCCTCGATTAATGCTCGCGGCATCCCTTCTGTATGGCTCGGCTGTATATAGAGATCGAGCTCATCCAAAAAAGTAGCCACCTCATGGTGTGGCCTTGCGCCGAACAGTTTCAACATGGACCCAACACCTAACTTCTCTGCAAGAGCAGACAGCCTTGATGGATTACCCGAGCCGATCAGATGGTATTCACAATTTATACCGACCTGACTAAGTATGCGCAAAGCCCTAATCACATCAGCCTGCCCCTTGTAGAGCACATCAACCGCACCCACTGTTCCTATTACGAAAGGCCTTCCCAGATCAAACTGTTCGATTTTCAATAAACGCTGTGGTAAAACACCCTCGTCACTGGACCACAACTCAACATCCGAAAAGCTCCCCCAACTACCGTTAGTTGGATAGCGCCGCTGTAGAAACGAGCTGGATACGTAGGTCACTACTGGCGAGTGCCGGATGAGCCCTCGCATCCACAAGAACATAAGCGGGGCAAGCAATTTACCGCGAAGATCATAATTCCAGAGTGCATCCCAAGTGCAACCCACTAATTCAACTAGAAATGGTTTTTTATGCACTTTGGCATAGTGAATGGCGAATCCACCACTAAAACTAGGTAGCCGAGCTATTACAATGTCCGCTGCTACAACTTCCTGTTCAACTATACCCATCATTGTGCGCCATCCAGAAAGCAATCCCATCAAGCTGGCAACATCTGGCATGACTCGAATGCGCACTTTACGGGTTATCCTTTCATAGCCCATGACATTCTCCAATAGCCGCGTGCGGCACACTATAGCAAGCTCCCCAAACCTCGCATATCTATCAATAAGTGCGTCGTTGAGGACGCAAGCATAATATAAGCCACTAGTATCGACGTAGGTCGGACCATCATGAAAAAAGGTGGCTCTCATCGTCACAACTCCCTCTTCATTGTTGGTTCGCAATATTAAACTATGACCAAACTTTGCGCATCCAATATTCTGTTCGTGACGCTGCCCAGCTAGCCTCTGGCATAATTGCTTATTGGGAGGGCCATGCAAACAGTCATAGCTTGCAAGTGGTGTCGACTAGGGGAGATCTGCGCAACTTTGCGAATTATGAAGATTGCTTTTGTTGCTTTGAGAAGTTCTTCGAGAGCTGCAAACACCACTTTAGGAGCTACCATAACCCATACACAAGCGAATAGCATCAATGGCTGTTGACTACATTTGGGATGCGGCTAGCATCGTATTAATCGGCCAGGTCCACAGTTTGTCCAACTCAGAGCGGATTACCTCGAGGCCCTTGGGCGCAAGCTGAATTCGCAGATTGATGCCTTAGGGCCCGCACAACCGCGGATGACATGAGAAACGAACCTAATATTATGCTTGAATGAAAGATTAAAGAAGCCAAGATCTGATACTACCGGCAATCAAAAATATAAGACAATGACCTTTTTGTAGTTATGACGACCTCGAACTGACTGTATCTCTCGGCTAGTTTGTTTGCCACGCTATAGCCTGAGTAATAGCGAAGTCAAATCACCGCCCCGCATGGAGCATTTTAGAATACATGTCAAGTGCCTGCTGTGCCGACAGTTGACTGTTGATTTTCACAATAAGCTCCTGCCCGCATTTCGCAACCGCCTTCGCCTCTTCATAATTGTCAATCATGTATCTCAACTTTTCAGCCAGCAGATCTGGCCTCGCAACCTTTGACATATAGCCTGTTTTCCCGTCTTGAATGATGTCGGGGAACCCGCCCACGTCCGTAGTTAGAGTGGGTATCGCAAGCGACAATGACTCCCCCGACCCGCCAAAGTTTTCACTCCTTGAAGGGTGCACGGCAATGTCAAGATCCTTGTATATTTCAAATATGTCTTGCCTAAAACCAGTGAAGGTGATGGACTTGCCACACCTCTTGTTGGCAAGTCTTTGAATATGGTTCATATAACCCATAGCATTATCAGCGGGCCCCCCAATAATAACCGCATGCACATTCGAAACCCTTCTTATTATCATTGCAAACGCATCTATAAAATCCTCATGGCCCTTTATTCCTTTAAATTGCAACATATGATATTTCGGCTTATAGAGGTAGCTGACTGTACCAATCAAAATAGTCTCTTCGGCAATACCCAACTCCCTCCGCAGTTTACCAGTTCTGGTGTATGACTTCGCATACTCGCCAAAATCACCTGCATACCACCCAAAGTGTATTTTTTCACTGGGAATACCAGAGGCTCTATAAATGTTGCATGTCTTTTGGCAACTCCCCGCCCAATGATCCGCGGTATCAGCAAGTATAATTTCAGCTCGTCGATACATCCAATTCTCAAGGTGCAATGGCCCAGGCACCTGAAAAAGCCTAGGGATTTTCATTCCCCTCATAGCAATTCGAGCAAACATGATGTTTGTAACAAAATGGCAATGCACTAGATCTGGGGCCAGTTCGCGTATGATTTGACGAAAATGAGCCACCATTTTGATCATTCGCCCAGGCGTCCGCAGTGGTAACGCAGCATCAAATGGAACTACTTGCACACCCAACTTAGCATACTCCAGTGCAAATCCACTAACGCCATCTGGCAACATTACACAAACATCCACGCCCATCAACTTTAAATGTCGTATTTGTCTATAAGCCCACGGTGCACCGAAATTAGTTTTTAATATATGCAAAACTCGCAATTCTGTCCCTCCAAACAAAAAGCCTGATTGAAAGTGGCGACCCGCTTTCACTTGTGGAATCGAGCCAAAAGACTACATTGCTCAATGCATGCAGGCGTGACCGCCTTCCTAGCCGCCTCATGTATACGCAGGAATAAAAATGTAGAGGATGTCGAGCCCGCGGGCGACCTACGCGACCCGCCGACGGGAAAAAACCACCAGACTGACCCCGAATAGCCGACACCACATAGCCCTCCTCACAGATCACACGCTAAAGCGTTTTTGCGACGCACATCCTGAGAATATGAAATTTCAGGAACTTAGATTGCGTACGTATCCACTCGTTTTCTTTGCCATCGGTTTTTTCGGTAGTGGAAAAGCGCTTAATCTCAGCAATCCGAACGCTGATGGAGCGGCGAATAGGAATGCGATGCATCAGGCTTTCGGCATCCAGCAGTGCGGACCATGTCCAACGCATTATCATGCTCCCACTCTTCCAATTTTTCATGTTGTTGATGTTTTTAGCAGCCAAGATGAGGTTGATTCGATGGCCTCGATTGAACAAAAACTGCGTTATAGCCGGCCAGGTAGATTCCTGTGTGGAGTAGTCACAACCTCTTCCAACCCCTCGCGCTATCTGGCTATGGCATCAGGCTACTCATATTCCAGACTCGTCACCGGCGACCGGCGCGCTTCGTCAACTGCTTCTGAAGCCCATCCCTGACTAGGCAAACGCTTCACCTAGGCGTGCTGGTGCTTGGGCAGGCAACCTTGGGTATTGCGCAATTTGCGCACTGAGCAACGATGAATCAAGATATGCTGACCAAAAACGTCCTTAAAGGTCTTTCTCAGTGCCTTGTGGCCATCAATGATAGTGGGAAGGCAATGCTCATAGCTCAATCCTCTCTTTACTAGATCCCAAGGCAAATCATGGATCACCTGAGCACTCTTTATTATGCCAAATCGCACACCCAGGATGATTGTCTGCCCATCCGACGTAACGCCCTTTACTACAATTGCCGCGTAACAACCCTCAGTCAGGGATCTCATCGCGAGTCAATAGCGAGAGCACTCTTGTACGATAGATTGTAATGTGCTGGCTACATGTGTGATGCCGTTCCCCTGTTAACCATGCCTATATGATGTGCGATTGGGGTTGTGTTTATCTTATAGGCCAAACATTGCCACGATATCCTACTCCATCATGGTCATCAGCGCTTGGATGTCCATTGAAGTCCCTGAGCTACTGGAAGGGTTTTTGATTGCTTCATGCAGAGCCGCGGGCAACAACGGAGAGTAGTCAAGGGCCTTGGCTGCGTCTATAGTCGACCATGACGGTTGCTTATGGTTTGCAGGCATTGACAGTACCCCCCACTTATATATTATTTTTGGCGTCTGCCCAAGCCCATTACGTCATAACGGACCTTGATACCGCCCCTTTAAATTTCACGGCTATTCGGGCAAATTGGATTTTACGGCCCCACAGCCCATGGGACCTCTACCCCAGATTCCCACCAACTCATAAAGAGATTGACGGCTCGACCACGAGGGTAGCATAGATGTCCTTCTGCTTCTCAAGTAGCTCTCCGACTCGTAGAGCTTGCCCCGGTGAGGTCAGGCATTGGATTCCCCAATTCACCGAAGTAGTGCTTGGCCCGTCGGACAGCTTCTGCTTTGACGATAACTTTGGTGCCGCGTATTCGAGTTGACTCCATCTCGAAATGTTCCCGTACTGGTTCTCGTGCTCTGGGACTCGCTTCCCTGACTCCAGTTCGTGGCTCAATTCCATCAGCAGTCGGTCAAAAACCTCTATTTTCTGCCGCTTTGCCTATGTTGCAATAGTTATGCGGTAGACACATGCTGGGTGTCGATACGACGTCCCATTCATATGGCCGTTTCTGGGTGTAGTGCCACTTAGTCTGTATAGTCCGACCGTAGAGCTGGCATGTTTCGTTGTAGACTTCAAAGATATGGCAGTCTACACAGATACCCTCTAGTTCCCTGCTGTTCCAAGACACAGACACCCTGTCGGCGATGAGAAACCTAGTATGCTCCATGAAAAGGGCACTGAGTCGGTTAAATCAAGAGCTCTAACGCAATATCTTTGCAATAGAAGCATCGATCCGACAGCAGCTGAACTTTCGTAAAGCCGAGCGTAGCAAGCTACACCAAAGGATGAGTTAAATCTGCGGATTCACCGATTTGGCGGTTTCAGTGTCGGGGATAAGCCCTGCAAGTTTCCGGTAGTAAAACTGGAGGTTATAGGTCTCGCCGAACACTAGCGCCAGCTTGAGCCGAAAATGAGAGAAGACCTCCTTGTACTTGCCGCAGAGAGATTGTTGTAACGCGCTCGAGTAGCTGGAGAACGAAAGCAATGCCCCAGAACATGGAAAGTCACTGGATGATAGACCGGATCTGCCTCCAAGCTTTCGGACAACAGCGTTTGAATCCCAGGTAATGCCCATCTTTTCTCCAATGGCATCCCACAGATAAGTAACCCCAGATGAAGTACGGGCTGGTTCTCTGCACGCAAAAGTCCTCGCCTAACAGCAGTAACAACTTCCTCCTTTCAGTTTCGCAGTACTCTCTCGGAAACTCATAAATGAGCCTCCATGCCGCTTTTCGGACTGGGGGCTTTTAACTTTCCCCCCAGAACTCCTCGACATCTTCACATGGCAATAACAAGAGATATTCAGAGATATTTAGCGATAACGTAAATAATTTAAGATATACGGCTGAATTTAGCACTTGACAACTCTCGTTTTGCCCCAAAATTAAATCGGAGACATTTATTACCAGTCTCTGATTCAATGGAGGTGGTTTTTTGCTTGGCTACTGGCGGCCCCACGAGCAGTTCTAGCAATGGCTGGAGAAAAAGTTGTTGTCTTTTCTCCCGGAACATGAAAAGTTGATCCGTTTCTATGGTGACATCTTGGAGAAGGTTTATGTCCTGAACTTGGACAGGCTGCTTCCTCTTGCTATGGGTCAGTATTCATTTACGGGTAGGCCTGCTAAGCATCAACCGGAAATTTTCCGGGCATTGGATGAATTTGTATGTTCATGCAAATTCATGTGGTGATGATTCACTTGGGGAATTTCAGTGTTTATTGAAATTCCATTAAAAGAAGATGGGATTACTTCTTTCGTGGCAAGACTGAAGGCTCATCCCGTGCTAGCTGCTGTCTGTGGTTTTGAGCAGAACTCTGTGTCGGGGGTGGGTACTTTTTACGATTTCCTCGATAGGCTTTGGCTGGGAGATGAGCCGGCAAAGGTCCTGCGTGAACCAAAACGGAAAAAGGCCAAAAAGCCAAAGGGCGGCGAAAAACTACCGGAGGAAGATACGGGTCGCGTTGCTTATCTGGTAAACAAGGTGCTGGAAGGACATTCTTTTGAGGGGCCAGAAACGCTGTTGCAAACGGTATCGACAGAGTGTGCCGTAAAACCGTCGCTCAATCTTGGCCTTTGCGGTGGGAGCCGCAAGCCCGTGTTCGCAGGGGACGGTACTTCCCATGAAACTGGCGCTAGCCATCTCGGGGAAAGGGTCTGTTTGTGCAAAGAACGGGGCACTTACCAGTGCTCCTGCCCTAGGGTGTACACCGGCCCTACTGCTAATTGGGGTTGGGACAGCTATCATGAACGCTGGTTCTACGGACACACGCTGTACGCTATTACTGCGGCGGACAGTTACAATGATCTGCCGCTGCTTTTACACCTGACGCAGGCTTCCCGCCACGACAGCGGCACTTTTGTTGTGGCTTACGCACAGCTACGCCAGTTGTATCCAGAGGTAGGCTTTAAAAGTGCTTTGCTGGATTCCGCTCACGATGCTTACGAGATCTACCGCCTTTTGAATGCTCATGAACTCGAGCCGTTTATTGAGCTCAACGCGCGCAGAGGTCAGAAACAGAAATTCTCTGCTTTTAAGGTAAATGAGCATGGGCGGCCAATCTGCATGGCGGAGCGGGAGATGGTGTATAACGGATTTGATGCGAAGCGCCAGCGTATTAAATGGCGCTGTCCTCTTTACCGGCATCCAGATTAGTGTCCGAATAAACAGGAGTGTTCGCCATCCTCTTACGGTCGGGTATGGAATTTCAATAAACACTGAAATTCCCCATGTGTACACTAAGCCAAATAGTGACTTTCGGCTGTTTACAAAAACACCCCGCAATTCGAAGGCCTGGAGAAAAATTTACGCTAGGCGCACCACCGTCGAACGCACTATAAAGCGCATTCTGGTCGACTATGATATAGAAATCCTGCGTTTTCGGGCAGAGAAACGTTGGTTTTGGTCAGCTTCGCTGGCAGCGATAAACATGCACCTGGGGAATTTCGGTGTTTATTGAAATTCCATTCGACGCTCAGGTAGCTGTCCTCAAACAGCCACTCTTTACACGGCTAGGTTTAATTCGAGCTGCCTGATTTACATCGTAACACCTTAAAATCCAGCCGCCTCTGGGTTTGTTTCTTGCTGCCTTCTATTGGGTTCTGCAAGTCTAGCCTCTCGCTATTGCCATATGAAGTTGTCAAAGAACGATTTGCGGCGGTGCTACCTCCCGAACTTGCCATAATCCTATTTATACAAGGGTAGTTTCCGAGAGGCTACTTTCGCAGTTTGTTGGCATCACCTCAACCTTCTTCTCATCCACCACGCCTATGCGCATCCGTCTAGTCCGAGACATGCTTCGGCCCTGTCCCAATTAGAGAAGGCTTTGCGAACGTACGCGAGACCATTGCATGCATCCTTTGGCCGAATGGGTGAAAGCACACAGCCAACTCTTCGTTATGTATGCCTTATCACATAACAAGGAAACAGATAAGCTGGACAGCCTCAATATACAAGTTTTTTAACGAATTTTTGACTAAACTACTACCGGCTCGCTAGGTGCTAACGGGAATGCAAGTTACACATTGACCTTTCGCTGCTCGGTCGATTACGGAGCTCTATACGGAGCTCTATACAAGGGAAAGAAACTCGTTTCTGCGATAGGCAGGGAGTGTGCTTGCAACCAATCTTTCCTTTGCTGGACCAAGTGGCCATAAAGCTTGTCATCGTAGATTTGTTTGCCAACCATGAATGGATGCAAACCTTCGGGGGCAAATGACTTTTTATATGCAAATATGCCGTCATTCGGAGCCGCCCCACCGCCCAAGACA
>Ga0209413_1000047_pt1 | contig 20570 bp, 16 predicted proteins | sample JTO22cmmetaG_FD_184157 | JGI IMG/M metagenome (GOLD analysis project Ga0209413, IMG submission 184157) | Freshwater bacterial and archeal communities from Indian Creek, Illinois, USA - JTO22cm metaG (SPAdes) (version 3) | ecosystem: Environmental > Aquatic > Freshwater > Unclassified ...
GCTTCTCTTCGAGGATGCAGACGTAGATGACGTGCTTGTCGCGCACGTGCTGCAGGTGCGTGAGTGCGCCGATCATCTCGGTGCCCAAGAGGCCATAGGCACCCCGGGTGTCGGGCTTGCCGGTTTTTTCGCTGAAAGCAGCTGGCTGGGTCTTGCACCAGGCCAGGCACATCCGCGAGAGCACAGTCAGGCTGTCGACGAAGTAGGTGTCGTACTTGGCCAGCTGCGCCGGGTCGCCGTACTTCTGGCAGACGTGATCGAAGTGGGCCTGGGAGAAGGCCTGCTCCGGCGATGCGCTCGGACTCGGCCCGGCGAGAAACACCACCAGGTCCTTGAACTCCGGCCAGGTGCGCGGGCGCAGGGTGTCGCCGGCCCAGTCGAGAATCGACAGGTCGCCCGCCTCGGTGTCCACCAGCAAGGTGCTGGCAGCGTTCAGGGTGCGGATCTGGGAGGTCTTGCCGGCACCGGGCACGCCCACGAGAGCGACCTTGGCGCAGCGTTTTTCGGAGAGGCGCTGGTCAGCGCTGATGATGGGAAGGGTCATGACAGGTTCTCCTGTTCACTCAGGGATTCAAGGGCGGTGAGAAGGGGTTCGCTTGCATCGGCGCCGGCGGCCACGGCCATGTCACGCAATTCACGCAAGGTGCTGTGGCGACGGGTGTCGGCGCTGATCTGCGCTGCCAGCAGCTCCAGGTGGGCATCGATGTCGGCCAGGGCGGCACGGGAGAGCGGCTTGTAGATGACGCTGTCTTCGCTGAGCGCCTCCTCGTCCACGCCCGACGCCGGGACGCTGATCGCCGGTGGCAGATGGGCCATCAACGCACCGGGAATACCGGACACGCGCAGTTGGGTGCACTCAGTGGTGGCCGGGTAGCGCTTGAGCTCACGGCGGGCCATGGCGGCAATCGCGTTCTCGACCAGCCGCTCACCCATCTGGCTCACGCCTTTGCGGTACAGCGCACAGACCACCTGGGCCACCTCTCGCGGCCTGGCGTAGCCCTGCACCTCGAAGGCGTTGCGGATTTCCTTGCGCACGGCCTCGCGCAACCAGCCGAAGTTCACTTCACGCATGGCGAGCCTCCTTCCACAGCAGGTCGAAGGCGGTGATCAGGGGCATCACCCGTGACAGCCAACCGCTCAGGTTCTTCTTCTGGTAGTGCGGCACACATCCCATCAGGGACTGGGCGTCCCCATCGATGCGGCACAGCGACTCCAGTCCTTCGCGCAGGGCCAGCCAGCGCTCGGCGTCTGCCGTCGATTCGGCGCAGACCGTGGCCCCGTGGAAGCGCCCGTCCGAGCCCAGCACCAAGGAGCAGCTTTGCTCAGCCAGGCGGCGGGCCTCGCTTGGCGAGGGCAGCGGTGTCTGCTCGGCCTTGATCGCCTCGACCACCGCCATCTGGTCGGCTCCGCAGAGCTGCTGCTCAGCCACCACCCGCTCGAAGATCCTCACCGCCGAGGCACCACACACGCCGGCCTGCTCGATGCGGGTCTGCACCTCTCTGGCGATGTCGCGGATCTCCTGCGGGCTCTTGGTCAGCATCAGGCGCTGCTGACTGGCAGGCAGTTGTGCCAACTGAGCGGCTAGACGCACAGGAATGGCGCCGGACTCGACAGCAGCGCCCAGCTCAGGCATGCCGTGCTCGAGCACCACACGCGCACGCTGCAGACTGCGCTCACCGACATTGAGCAACTGCGCTGCATGAGGCTGGGTCAAACCGGCCAGTGGCCGGGAAGCGCTGGGGCGACCTCTGCCCAGGCTGGCCAGCCGGGCAGCAACCATGGCCCGCTGGCTCTCGGAGAGATGGCGCCGATGCAGGTTGAGCGAAACCACCAGCGCAAAGGGATCACCGTCGTCGGCACTGAGCTGGCGCACCAGGGGCTCCAGTCCCAGCTGCTCGCAAGCCCGCAGGCGGTGGCGGCCGTCGATGACCTGGCCATCCAGAATGAGGATCGGTTCGCGCTGGCCATGGGCGGCGATGTCTGCCACCAGCGCAGCAAAGGCGGCTTCGTCCATCGCCGGGAAGATCTCGGCAGCCGGATGCAGTGGGTAGGCAATGGTCATCACTTGCCCTCCCCATTCGCGTCCAGGCGGCGCAGCACGAACTTCGGCGCCTTGGGTGTGACGGTGCGCAGCGCTTCAAAGGGCGCGCGCAGGGTCTGGGGCCAGGCCTTGAACTTGGCCTCGCTGACGCTGTACTTGATCTCGATGTACTCGCGCGGATCGCCGCCGGTGGCTTCGATCTTGGCGACGAGCTCGGTCAGGCCCTTCGGCTCCCACTTCACGTCCTTACCGATCTCGACCGTGATGTCGAAGTCGCCGTCCTGGATGTGGGTCGTGCCGGTGTCCTGGCCCTTGGCGAGCAGCTGCGCGCGGGCCTCCTCGGCGTAGCGCATCTCCAGGCCGGTCTGCACCACGGCGGCCAGAGCGGCGAGTTCAGACTTGGCCTCGGCGATGAAACGCTGCAGCGCGCTAACGCTCTCCAGCGGCAGGTCGCGGATGACCTGGGCGGAGAGGTCGAGGAAGGGGATCGGCAGGCGGATGCCGCTTTGGGAAAGTGCTGCCGCCAGCGGTGTGGGGGTCAGCTCGGTGGCCGAAGCCGTGGCCGTTTGGGCCGGTGAAATCGCAGTTTTTTGCTGCATGGCGTGTTTCCTTTTCAGGTGGTTGAACAACGCCTGCAGTGTTGAAATTCAACAGCGAACTGATAACGAACCCAATAGCGAACTGGCGGGAAAGTTGCGGTTCGTTATTGATCAGCACCGCGCCGTCAGGCTGGCACAGCCCTCTCCGTCACGCGAAATACGTCGGGATGGCTGCGCTTTTGGGCGCCAGAAACGACAATGGCGAACCACTCCGCGATGGAGCAGTTCGCCATGAAGTGGCTTGGAGAAAGTTCAGTCAGTCGCTGCTTGCGGCCATCCGGGCTTTCGGCGGTGCGGCGCAGGGCAACCAATACAGGCCCTCGCGCTGACGACGCCCCACCAGCTGTTCATAGGCAAGCTTCTGCCGCTCATAGCGGGGGTCGCCCTGGTTTTTCGTCTTGACCTTGAACACCTCTATGGGCCTTGGGCTGTCGAGCCCAGCACGCGTCATGATGGTTTCGCCCAGCTGCGGCTCACCCCGGAAATGCCAGAGCGCTTTGAAGACTGCCGCCTGCGCATCCGATAGCAGCACAGGGTCTTCCGGCGCATCCTCCAAAAACACCCAGCGGAAATCTGCAGAAAATGGCCCGTGCGTCGGCCCGGGTGGTTCGCTGCCCAGCTCCTCGATCACCGCACCAGGCGGGATGAAACTCAGCCCACCCCCAAAAAGCGCGAACCGCTCCTCCAGCGACCACCAGTACGCTCTGCGGCCCAGTACCTGGGAGTCCACGCCCTTCAGCGGCCGGGGCGTGAAGAACCAGGGCTCGGCGCAACGTCCTACCTGTGCGCGCTCGATGAGGTCCGGGCAGGTTTGCAGGGTGATGAGTTTGGGCGCGATCACGACCGGATGGCGATCAAACAGCCCCAGACGGACGATACCCGGGGCAAGCTCGGCTTGCTGGCTGCCGTCGAGATTGAGCGCAGCCCGGATCTTGCGGGCCAGCCAGTCGGGCTTGAGTTGCCAGGCCTGCTTGTCCTCCTCGCCCAACTCCACCGGCCCGCACTCGAGGCAATGGCAGACCATCTTGCCGTCTTCCAGCGTCACCGGTCCATCCAGTTGCTGGCAATAGGGGCACATCACATAGTCCAGCCGCACCGGTGCCAACTCCGCGACCTTGTCCTGCTGCAGGCGTTTCAAGCCGATGCGCTCATTGCGGCTGAGGCTGGCTTCCTTGACGGGGCAGCCTACCGCATACAGCCGGCACACCAGGTGCCAGGCCAGGGACCGAGGGCTGATCGTCATTCCTCAACCTCCGCTAGGTCATTGCGCTGCAGGCCGAGATCGGGTCGCTCGCGGATGTCGACTTCCGCCATGGTCAGCGTCTGGTCGGGGCTGAGGATGCCCACCTCGACCAAGTAGCCTTCGAGCTGCTGGCGCAGTTTGTCATCAAACTTGTGCAGGTTGAGCCGGCCCTTGCTGGTGACCTCGACCGAAACCACCCGGGCCTTCCTGCCATTGGCCGGCGGGTAGTAGAGGTTGATGGTGGCCGCCGCGACTTCCCACTGGTGGGCCAGCGGATTGTCATTGGGTAGATTCTCAGCCATCAGCTCGGAGACACTTTGCTGCTGGCTGGCGACAGTGGCGTTGAATTCACCGCGCAGCTTCTTGTCGGGCGTGACTACAGTGATGGACTTGAGCTGCAAGACAGAAAAACCGTCCTGATGCGCCTGCGGCACATGAAAGCCAGCACGCAGGCCAGACAAATCCAGTGGTGGCGGCTTGAGGCGCTGGGCGTCGACCTTCACCCCCAGCAGATGTTCAGCGAAAGCATTGGCCAGCATCGTGTGGTACTTCTCGCCCCCCTTGATCAGGGTGCGTGCCGCGCCAGTGCGTTGAGAATACTCCAGGGCCATATGGATGGTGGGGTGGTCAACACCGCGAGCCAACACACCGCCGACGAATTTCAGCTGGGTCGTGGCCAGATCCTTGGCGTGAATGGTCACCAGCTGGGTGCCATGAACGCGATCCATCAGGTGGCCGACCACCACGTCACCGCAGTGCAGCTCCTTCTTATAGAAATCCTTGATGGCAGCGCAGAAGGCGTCCATCGATGGTTGGTCCCGACGCACCGGCAGGCGCACCTGCAAATCGATGTGCTGGGCCTGGCCTGCGTGGCTGTCAGCATAGTCGACATCACATGCGGTCTCGAAAATCTTGGGATGCTGTACCAGCAACCAGAACGCGCGATGTAGATCCCCACTACACGCCACCAGACCCGTCACTGCCGCCGCATCGTTCATGGCCGCCTGGAACATCGCGGCACTCGCCTTGGGGTGCGCCAGCTGCGTGGCGGTCTGCAGGCCAGCGATCACCGTGTCGCGGATCACCGTGTCAGGGCACGACTCGATGGCTGCGATGATGGCCCGCGAGGTAGAGACGGCATCCGTCCAGTCCAACCCGGAGGGCAGTGGCAAACCGCACCGGGTAAGGTAATCCTGCAGCGTGGCATCCACTGGCAGCATCGTGAGCACATCGGCGTAGGTCAGTTTCATGGGCAACTCCTTGTGAGGGTGGTTGGATGAAGTCGCTCCCTGCGCCCCTGCATCCGGGCAGCTTGCGACGCGATTCGATACTCCATCTAATTTTAGTAAAGCGAAAGAATACAGATGCGATTGTATCGGCGGGATTGCCCTTGTCAAACTGTGCGGCACTAATTCTTTACTCAGACTCCTTTTGCTATACTCTGAGACCGCTTGAATTTTGGGAACGACAACCATGACCACGCCGCTGGGAAAGCGTCTGCGCCAGTACCGGGAAGCCAAAGGGCTGACGCTGCAACAGGTCGCCGACGCGGTCGGCTGTACCAAGGCCTACATCTGGGAGCTGGAGATGCGCGAGGGGCAGCGGCCCACCGCTGAGCGGCTCAACGCGATTGCCAAGACCCTGGGGGTGACGGTGCTGCACCTCTTGGGCGAGCCCATCGGCGGCATCGAAGACCCCAGCCCGGCCGACGCCGAGTTCTTCCGCGAATACGCGGGTATGACCGAGGATGAGAAGGCCCGCTACCGCGAGGCCATGAAGCTGATGTTCGGTGCCACCAAGAAGTCCGCGAGTGAGCACTGACCAATGGCTGGCAGCGATGAACTCACGCCGTTCAAAGCGGCAGCTCGCATCCTGGACTGGCTGGAGGCGATTGGCGAACTGACGCTGCCAATCAATCTGGATCTCGTGCGCCAGATGCTGCCCACCACGCCTTTCGGCAAGGGAGCGGTGTTGCTGGAGCCGGCCCCGGTCTCCTGGGGTAGCAGTGAAGGTGCGCTGGTGCGCAACCCGGACAACCCCAGCGAGTGGGGCATCTTCTACAACGCCAAGGCCCGGCCGGAGCGCCAGCGTTTCACACTGGCCCACGAACTCGGGCATTTCGTGCTACACCGCGACAGCCACGCCAGCTTCAACTGCGACAAGGAAAGCATTTACACCGGCACCGACACGCTCAAGCAGATTGAGCGCGAGGCCGATGAGTTCGCCAGTAACCTGCTGATGCCAGGCGATCCGCTGCGTGAGCGCATCACCGGCAAGCGGATCGATTTCCACCTGCTTGGCGAGCTGGCCAAGGAGTTCGGCGTGTCGCTGGAGGCGATGTGCATCCGGCTGATCAAGTTTACCGAGCAGCGTGCGGTGCTGGTGCACTGGGACTATGGCTATCTGAAGTACCAATGGCGCAGCCAGTCGGCGATCAAAACCCGTGTCAGGCTGCGCAGTACCGATGATCCGCAGGAGCCTTTACCGGACACCCTGGCCGCCGATGAGGACATCGTGCAGGAGTGGGATGGCATCCAGATGCCGGCATACCACTGGTGTTCGTCCGAGCCACCCGGAATCACCCTGCGCGAGATGAAGCATAGCTATCCGGGTGGCAATCGCGTGCTGTCGCTGCTGGTGTTGGAGTCGGCTGCGCCGAGGAACTTCGGTGGCAGTGGGTGGGAGGATGAGCGCGACGAGGACAGCTACGACCGGCTCATCTCCCGAGGGCAGAAGCCGTATTGAGAGAACACCCTGATTTGGGGAGGACGCATGACTGAAGAGATGACAGCCCAGGAATACATGGACAGCGGCGACGACTGGACCAGTCGCATTGCCAGGCTCACGCTGCCGATCCTTATCTGGGTCGCCAAACAGGGAAAGACCATCACCTATAAGCAGTTGGCCTCCGAGCTTGAGTCCCGTCACGGGGAAGAGATCAAGCGCCGGATGACGCTGTACGGACGGCCTGCGGGCAAGATCGGCTACGCATTGATCCAGCTCTCTGATGAATGGGACGAGGGAGTACCGCCGATCAACGCATTGGTCGTCAACGCCCAAAGTGGTCTGCCGGGCAAGGGCGCCAATGATTTCATCGTCAAGTTTCTCAACCGCAAGGCACGCAGGCGCCTGACCGACTCTAATCGAAACGCCTTGGCCGAAGAGGCAATCCAAAGCGTCTGGGACTATCCCGACTGGGACCGTGTCGCCAAGGAGTTCGGCATCACCAAAAAGCAGTTGTTGCCCGTGCAGGCACTCACGACAAACAAACAAGACGATGAGCCCATTACGATGCCGCCAATCAAGCCAATGCGCGGCGGCCAGGGCGAGAGCGATCTGCACATCAACCTCAAACGCTGGGCTGCTCAGAACCCCAAGCATTTCGCCCGTTTCGGCAAGTTTCCCAAAGGCCAGAATGAATACCTGCTACGTTCTGGCGACAGCCTGGACGCCTATCTGGAAAACGACGATAGCTGCCTGGCTATTGAGGTCAAGGCCAGCAATGTGCCTGTGAGTGAGCTCTTTCGGGGAATCTTCCAGTGTGTGAAGTACCGGGCTACGCTTCGTGCCATGCAGCTTGCAGCAGGCGAACCCACCAACGCTCAAGCAGTGTTGCTGACCACCGCCAAGATTCCAGATGAGGCCGCTCGACTTGCCAAACGGGTACGCGTTGTGATTCTGCCCGCCCCTAGGGTGGCGGAGGAAAGCTGACCCTCTCACCCCACCCACAGCACGTTTATCCCTGCCATCCCGGCATCCGCCACCCCAACGACGGTGATGACGACCTCTTCCTCATACGGCTTGCCGAGGTGCAGATAAGCACCATCCCCCAGCGGCAGCCAGCCGATGGATTCGGCTTTGATGGCGCCGAGTTCGGCCTGCAGTTCTTCCGGTGGAATCAGCGGTGTCATTTCACCAAGCCCTCCACCCACGCCAGTTGCCTCGGCAGGCAGACGGTTTTCAGGTCGTAATTCGCCTGCGCAAACGCCCGGGCATTCGCGCCCAGCCGCTGCCGGGCTGCCGGATCACCCAGCAACGCGCAAACTTCGTTCACGAGCCCCGCCACGTCGAAGAAATTCACCAGCCGCCCGGTCTCGTCGTGTTTGATCGCCTCACGCAGCGGCTGCGTGTCGCTGGCAACAATCGCACAGCCGACACTCATCGCTTCCAGCAGGCTCCAGGACAAGACGAACGGATAAGTCAGATAGACGTGAACGGTCGAGAGCTGCAGCAACGGGATGAAGTGCTGGTACGGGATGTTGCCGAGGAAATGGACTCGGCTCCAATCCGCGTCGCTAATCTGCGGCCGAACCTCTGCAGCGAAGAGGTCCTTCCATTTCTGGCCATTGTCTGGTCGCGCGCCGTAGCTCACGTCGTCGCCGCCGACGATCAGCACCCTCGCGTTGGGCCGGCGCTTCAGGATCTCCGGCAGCGCCCGCATGAAGACATGGTAGCCCCGGTAGGGCTCCAGGTTGCGGTTCACGAAGGTGATCACCTCGTCCGCCTTCGTCAGCGTCAGGTTGCCGTTCAAGGTCAGGCTCACCGCCGGATTGGGCGCCACCGCCTCGGTATCGATACCGTCATGCACCACAGTGATCTGGCTGCGGAACGGCTCAGGGAAGGTACTGGCCTGCCAGTGGGTCGGGCTGATGCCGGCATCAGCCACCTCGAAGTGCAGCAAGTTGTTGAGGTTCTTCAGGCGCAGACGGCAGGCGTCGCCCTCGTCCTTGACCGGAAACTCCGGGTCAAAGCCGACGTCGGCACCGTGCGGGTGGTAGAAGAACTCACAGTAAATGCCGAGCTTGGCCTGTGGCCAGACTTCCTTCAGGAACAGGCTTTCACCCCAGCCATGGTGGGCGATGATCACATCGGGCGTGAAGCCCTGCGCCTTCATCTGCAGCGCCGCCCGAAAGCAGGCCTCGCCACGGATGGTCTTGGTCTCGAAATCACTCACCCAGGGATGGACATTGGGCGTTGTGCCGCGACTGGCGCCGTAGGGAACAAGTTTCACGCCCTGCCATTCTTGGGCCTCGGTCTTCTGCATGGTCAGCGCGACGACCGTGTGGCCGTGCTGCACCAGCGCTGGCGCCAGAAACTTGAACTGGCCGGGGAAGTTCTGGTGGATGAAGAGGATGTTCATGCGCACACCTTCAGCACGCCCAGCTTCACCAACCAGACGAGACTGCGGAAGACGAAGGGCTGGCGTTCGGCTGAAATGCCGGCAATCAGTTCCACGGCGGCTTTTGGTCCGCTGGCCACCGCGTCCAACACTGCCTTGATTTCTGCCTCGCTGGGTAGAATCACCTTGGCGAAGTCGATCATCGCCAGCTGAAGGTAAGCCAGTGTTCGCTTGATCGCCATGTCGGGATCGGCATCGACCAGCCCCAGGACCGTCTGCTCAGTCAGCGTCTGCGTCGGGTAGGCAGCAAAGGCATGGAAGGGGTCCATCCGGGCAGGCCAGGGGTGTGGCAAAGGTTTCAGATCTTTCTGCGCCTGGCGGATGACGGAAAGCTGTGCCCACAGCGCTTCGTACTGCGGAATGATCGCCGACCAGTCATAAACTGCCCTCGCCCGCTGCCTTCCCGCTTCGCCCATCTGCTTTCTCAGTTCTGCCGATAAAAACAGGCGTTTGAAGGCGTCGACCGTAGCAGTGATGTCCACCGCCACCAGCGAACAGGTATGACCGCAGTACATGTCGTAGGTATCGATTTCCAGCGCATGGCGTACTGCCAGATCACTGCCTAGCCCTGCCTGCGGCATCAGAGTCGGAATGCGGAAACCGTCGATGCCGTCGCGTACCGTGTCTTTGTAGCCATCCCAGTCGGCCACGACCACCGGTATCCCGGCGGCCATCGCTTCAATCGGCACGATGCCGAAGGTTTCCTGGATGTTGTCTGACAGGGAGCAGAAGACATCGGCCCCAGCCCAGGCGGTTTGTCGGTCTTCGGCTTTGCGGCCATCGAGGGTGATGACTTTCACACTCGGGCACGCAAGTCGGGCTGCGTCGGCGTAGGCTTTCTCGATGAATTCGTTGGCGTGCCAACCGCATTCGACCAACACGACTTCCTTGCCTGTCGCTTGGGCAGCGGCTTCGAGGGCCTGGTACATCGCCAAGGGATGCGCCTTGGCGTGGAAGGAGAGGCGACCCATGAAGAGGACGACGAGGGTATCGGCGGTGGCACCGAGCGCCTGCCGGGCAGCTGTTTTTTGTTCGTCGGTGTAGACGAAGTCCTGGGTATGGATACCCAGAGGGATCACCGGCAACTGCGGAAGCACCAGTTTCGTGATGCCCAGCCGATCTTTCAGGTAATCGACCTGAGCCTGTAAGAGACGGGTGACGTTGTCTTTCACTGCGGTGCTGGTACAGATCACCGCATCCCACGGCTGGACCGGGGTGGTGAGCAGGTTGGCCAAGGCATCCATGGCCCCAGCGCTGCTCGTCGTGTGGGTGATGCCGCACAGGCTCCAGGCACCGTGACCATACGCAGCGCGTTGCCAGGCGTGTTCGCCAAGGCCTGGACCGGGGTAGTAGACGACCCCTGCCTGTGTGAGGGCCGCAAGACTGTTCTTGTCTACCGCCTTGACAGGTTCATGGCGGCCATAGCCTTGTGCCGTTTCGGCGAAGTGCCGAGCGTGTTCGGGTTTCTGTACTTGTGCCCAGAACTCCGTGGCTTTGCTGTAGGACAGAAATCCGCGCAGAAAGGATTCCCCCGCGGCGTTGCGGCCCATCAACTTGGGGCCGCTGGTGGTATAGGCTTCGGGGTGGTAGAAGATGGCGGCGGTCATGCTTAGTCCTTCGCTTTCATGACCAACCAGGGCGTCGGGCCGGAGCGCCATTCCCAGGTAGCGAGTAATTGGTCGAGGTGGGCGAGATTGTTGAACCAACCAGGGGCATTTTGTAGCTGGCGCTGGCCGTTGTCCTGCACCAGGGTGATCTGGTGACTCGCCTGGAAGCGGTCGATGAGCATTTGCGTGATGCCCGGTATCAAGCCTTCGTGACTCTCGATGATGAAGTCCATGCCTTTGAGGGCGGGCGCCTTCTCTGGATCAAGCAACTCCTTCTCGCCGCCTTCGATGTCGCACAGGACCAGCACTTTCTGATCGGTGTAGTCCGCGAAGTCTTCGGGTTTGAACAGCGCGCCGATCTGAATACGATCTGCTACCCCATTCTTGTCGGCCAAGGCCTGGCAGGTTGCCTGGGCTTTGGGGTTGAGGTCGAAGGCCAGGACGTTGGTCTCGGGCATGCGCCGGGCCATGCCGACCGCGTAGTAGCCTTCGGCACAACCGATGTTCAGAATCGTCGGGTAGTTCGCCTGGATGGCCTGTTCAATGTAGGGCAAGAGCGGTTGCTCGTAGCAGCCCAGCAACTTGGCGATGTGACAGCCCTCTGCTGATTGCGGGAGGAAATCGAGACCCTGCAGTGGGCCTTCCATAACCACGGTGCCCTGTTGCTGGAGGACCGTGTTCTGGATCAGGACACTGCGCCACTTGGAGAGCAGTCGCAAAGCGTTATTGAGTTGGGCGACTTCATCCTGAGCCGGTTCGCTCAACTGAGCCAGCACTTGCTGGCGAAGGTTGTTATGCCAGCTCATTTCGGAAAATGCGCCAGCGCCAGCGCCCTCATTTGATCTTCAGTGCGTGCTGACTTGCTTGCGACCACCCACAAATCAAAGAATGGGGCACGACCTCGACACAAGCTGGCGGTTTGTTGAAACCCACAGGCACGCAAGGTGCCATCCAGAATCTTTTGGGTGAACCCACAGCGATGCGCCATGTACAGGTTGCCTTGTGCCATGGAAGGACGGAACCCATACATGATGTCGAGGGGCGTAATCGGCCCTGCTGGGGACACATAGGCGGGGTCCAGCATTTTGTCTTCTGCGACGAGTGCGCAGACGCTCTTCATATCCGGGCAGGTTGCGACGAGAAAACCCTCTGGTTTCAGCACACGAAGGAATTCCTTGAACGCGACCGGTACTTCATGCGGATAGAGGTGCTCAATGTTGTGGCTGGAGAAGATGGCATCAACCGATTCATCGGCCACCGCGGACATGTCGGTCATGGTACCGACTAGGTCGGGACTCACCGATTCGTCGATATCGAAGCGCAGTTCGGTCCAAGCATCGGTGTTGAAACCTCGGGTGGTTTGGTCTTTGCGCTTGGGGCCGCAGCCGATGTGCAGGAAGGTGGGCATAGTGAATTCTCGTTGAAAAGATTACAGGGGATCGATGGCGATGTCAGCGGGTGCTAGGCCCTGTCGGTGACGCTCGATCATCTGAATGTAAGCGGCCTCCAGATATCGGGTAAAGCGACCGGTATCAAAGAGCGGTGAAGATTGACGTTGTTCAATCAAGCGAGTTCTGAGTGCCGTCAGTGTACCTGGCGAAGTTGCCAAATGGATCGCCTGAGCCTCGTAGTCCGCCAAGTTAGCGGTAATCAGCACGGGCAAACCGAGGGTCGTGAGCAAACTACCGGCCATCCGACCCGCAAAAGACTGGCCCGAGCAGGTTAGGACTGGCACGCCAGCCCAAAGGGCATCGCTCGCGGTGGTGCCCGCATTGAAAGGCAAGGAGTCGAGAAAGAGGTCGGCTGCTGCCAGACGGTCCAGGTGCTGGGCATAGAGGCATTTAGGCGCAAAGCGAAGGCGCTGGGAGGAAACGCCCGCTGATGTCGCGGCCTGCTTCAGGTTCGCTTCGACGATAGGACTCTCGGCCAAGAGCCAGAGTACACTGTTCGGAACGGCTTCCAGAATGCGCATCCAGCTGGCAAACAGGGTGGGGTTTAGTTTGTTGCTAGTGTTAAAGGAGCAGAAGACAACGCCGTCTCCGGGCAGGCCGAGGATGGCCCGTTCGGTGGCTTCGGGTCGATGACGTTGATCATCATTGGCCTGGAAGCATTCTGGCAGATAGACGATCTTCTCGACATAGTGCGCGCGTTGTGTGCCTGGAATCAGGTAGGCGTCGGCGATGAGGTAGTCGATGTATGACGCGCCCATCGTGCCGGGGTAGCCGAGATAATTGACCTGAATCGGGGCTGGACGAGCGCTGAAGATACCGGTACGAGCGTGTGCGGTATGCCCCATAAGGTCAATAAGTACATCAATTTCCAGTTCGCTGATGAGTGCCGCCACCTGAGTATCGCTGAAGGTTGCGATGTCGATCCAGCGATCAAAGGCAGCCCGCACCCGTTCTGCGGTCGGCCCCACCTCGTGCGCCCCCCATGCCAGCGCAATCACCTCAAAACGACTGCGGTCGTGCTGTTCGAAAACTCCCGTCATCAGGTAAGCCACGGCATGTTCCCGCAGGTCGGCCGAGAGGTAGGCGATGCGCAACTTGTCGTGCGAGACGTGAGCGGTTTGGCGCGGTACAGGGTTCGCTGAAACCACCGGATAGCGCAGGCGTACAAAATCTTCGGCGCACTGGCGCTGTTCTGCCGGGTCGTCCGAAACAGAGAGAAAGGCGAGCGGTGTGTCGACGGCTTGCCCAGCACGCACGGCTTCTCGGAGGGTGGAGGTCCGTTCTAGGGTCTGCCGCCAGTCGCAAATGCGTCTCTCGGCGTAGGCTTGGTTGCCAAGTGCGTGAGCCAACGTTGGTTCGATCTTCAGGGCTTCGGCAAAGGCTTGGGCGGCCTCGGCGTATCTTTGCAGGTTAAACAGTGTGTTGCCCCGGTTGAACCACGCATAGGCGTAGCTGGGACGCAGTTGCAGGGCTTGGTCGTAGCTCGCGAGCGCCGGCTCCAACTGGCCGAGATCTCGATAGACATTGCCTCGGTTGTTATGCGCTTCGGGGTAAGGATCTCGGAGCGTGAGCGCCCGGTCGATGCTGACAAGGGCTTCGTCGTAGCGTCGCAGCTCGTAAAGGGCAATGGCTCGGTTGTTCCAAGCCTGGGCAAAATCTGGGGCAAGTGTCAGGGCCTGGTTACAGTGGGCCAGGGCTTCTTCGTAGCGGCGCAGCTCCCGCAGGACTGTTCCGAGATTGGAGTAGTAGTCAGGAATGTTAGGGGCCAAGGCGATCGCTTGGCGGTAGTGCGCCTCGGCTTCAGGCAACCGGTTAAGACGGGTGAGCCCATTGCCGAGATTATTGTGGAAACTGGGATTGTCGGGGGCTAAAGACAATCCCGCCTGAAAACACGCCAGCGCAGCCGGATGCTGGCCCAGTTCGTAGAGTGCCCGACCGAGTTCACCGTGGGCTTCGGCAAGGGTCGGCTCGATCAGGAGTGCTTGCCGGGCGTTCTCGGCCGCCGCTTCGGCGCAGTTCTGGGTATTGAGCTGGGCGGATCGCTGGCAATACGCGATGGCGAGATTGCGCCGGACATCGGGATGTTGCGGGAAGTGTTCGTACAGCTGACGATAAACGTGAATTGCCTCTTGATAGCGTTCCCGGGAAAAGAGGAGGCTCGCCAAGCTGAGAGCCGCTTCGAGAAACTGAGGTCGATAGCGCAGTGCTTCTGTGAAACTGCAGATCGCTTCGTCGTCACGGCTCAAGTCACGCAGAACGTTGCCTTGGGTATTGTAGGCATCGGCATGCTGCGGATCGAGGCGCAGCGCTTGCTCGCAACAGGATAAGGCAGATTCTGGCTGCTGTAACCGGCGGTAGGCCACGGCCAAATGGGTCCAAGCATCGGCTTGGTGTTCATCCACTGCCAAGGCTTGGCGGATTAATTCTACCCCCCAAGCAGGACGGTTCGTCTGGGTGGCCAGCACACCGAGGAAATGCAAAGCCTGCGCATTTCGAGGATCTTGCTCCAAAAGCGTCCGGTAGCCAGTTTCAGCATCGGCTAAAGCACCTTGTCGGTGGAGTTCAAAAACATCAGAAAGGGTGGGCATGCAAACGGGAGAGATTGGCGGGGAGAACGAACGGGCGGCTTTTTCAAGGAAACCGAAAACACGCTTTCCTTGAAAAAACCCCCGCTTCCTTGTGGGAAGCAGGGGTTCGTAGGGTTCACCTGCACCCTTCACCGAGGCGAGGGGTGTCTCCGGGGGAGATTAGATGAAATCGCCGGTCAAAGCCTGAACGGTCGTGCCACTGAACATGCCGATCAGTGTCAAGTCAGCAGCCACGGTGGTAGCTGGAGTACCGTCAGCTACGTAGTGGAACACGAACGTGTTGGTGCCGTCGTTCATCTGCAGGATCAGGCTATCGCCGGTGGCGATGCTGGCAGACGAGAAGTCAGTACCAGACGTCAGCGCCGTCACAGCGTTGGCAACAGCATTAGCAACCGTGGTTCCGGCAGCCAACAGATCACCTGCGCCGTTGAACGTGAAGATCACGTCGTTGGCGGTAGCAGTGCCGTTGGACGCCACAGCAACCGGAGCTAGAGCAGCCAGCGTGTTCGTTGCACCGGTACCGGCAGCGATGTTGGTCGTACCATTCAGGACAGCAACGTTGATATCGATAAGGTCTGCACCAGCACCGAAGGCAAAGCCACTAACCGTTGCGGCGTTAGCATTGCCACCAGCGAAGGCAGTCGACCAAATCAGCGTATCTGCAACAGGCGTTGCCTCGGTCAGGGACACAGTGTCTTGGCCATCGCCGATGGTCACAGTGTCAGTACCTTCGCCAGCCGTGATGTTGTCAGCACCAGCACCACCAACAATTACGTCAGCACCAGAGCCACCATTCACAGTATCAGCACCAGAGCCACCAGTGATGGTATCTGCAGCATTACCACCAACCACATTGAAGCTAGCGGTTGCTCCAGTCGTTTCATTGACACCATTGAAAGTCAAGCGACCAGAGGTCAGGCTAGATGCGTCAATTCCCAATGTCTGACCAGCAACAACGTTAGCTTCGTTAGTGGTGAAGGAAACATCGGTAGTGGTATTGGCGATGTTAATTTGCTCCAGACCTGTCACACCAGCCGCGAAGGTAATAGTCATCGCAGTGTTGCCACTCAGGTTAACAGTGTCCGTACCTGTACCACCGACCAAAATGTCGTTAGCATCAAAGTTTGCGGAACTGAAGTTAAACGTATCGGCACCCGTACCACCGGTAACGTTCATATTGAGAGCCTGAATCGTATTGGCGTTGAAGGTGTTGGTACCGTTTGCCAAGTTATAGGTCGTTACGGTAGTACCTGCATTGATCGTACCTGCGTCGGACAACGTAACAGCACCGGCGTTGTTAACAGTTGTAAAGCCATTCAGGGCAGCGATAGTCATCGTGCCACCGTTGCTGGCCATGTCCAAGGTTTCGACGCTGGTCAATGTTGCATTCGCCAGATTATTGAATGCAGCACTCAGAGTCAGCGTGTCATTGCCACTACCACCGTCAATGCTATCAGTACCACCGCTGGTGACGAAGTTGTCGTTACCATCACCGCCAAGCAGTGTATCGTTACCGGCACCACCGTCCAGGGTGTCGTTACCGGCACCACCGGTAATGCTATCCATACCGGAACCACCAACCAAGCTGTCGGCACTATCACCACCGTCAATTGTGTCGTTACCGCCGCCACCAAGCAGGGTATCTGCAAACGCAGAACCTGTCAGGGTAGAAGCAACGGTTGCATTCGCATTCGATGCATTCACACCACCAGCCGTCATAGAAGAGGCATTGATGCTTGCCACGTTGACAGCCGCAGCGGACGTGGTCAGAACGAGAGCGGTGTTACCGCTTACCGTTACGCCAGTACCGTTGGTCGTACCCAAAACCAGGGTATTCGTTACACCTGCCGGTGCAGCATTAGTCGTAGTGGAGTTGATGGTGAACGATTCAAACGCAGTAGCAGTTACGGTACCGAAGTTTGCCGTATTAGCGGCGTTCAGACGCAAGGTGATTGCATCAGTTGCCGTGTCGGTTGCACCCGTAACGGTCAGCGTTGCAGCAGCGTTGGCTGCTTGCTGCTCAATCGTCGTTGCTGCAGCCAGATTGCTGATGGTTGAGGTACCAGCGGCACCAACCAGTTCAATCTTGTTGATTCCGGAATTTGCCAAACGAGCCATGTTCAGAGTGGCACCGGCAAGGCCGCCAGCATCGCTAATGTTCAACGTTTCGAAACCAGAAACATTCGTCAAAGCTGCGGTCAAGGCAGTCTGAGCACCGATTGTGGTCGTCAGAGTATCCGTACCATCGCCACCAACCAGGGTGTCGTTTGCATTGAAATCTGCCGTAGCAGCAAAAGTCACCGTATCGTTACCAGCACCAGCATCGATGCTATCGTTACCAGCACCAGCAGTAATGGCATCAAGACCTTCGCCACCCTTCAGGGTGTCGTTGCCTGCACCTGCCACAATGGTGTCGTTACCAGCACCACCATCAACAGAGGTCGAAGTAGCAGAGGTAGTGATGTTGTCACCAGCCGCACCAGCCGAACCTGTGATTTTGGTTGCAGAAATCGCGGCACCGCCCGTACGGAAAGTTGCTGCACCAGTCAGGCCGGATGCATCCACTTCATTTGCAGTGATCGCACCCGTCGTAATGCCATTGGCACCGACAAATTTAAGAACACCGGTACCGCCGGAATCCTGATTAATCGTCACTGTGCCCAGAGTTTGAGCAGTAGTGTTGGTGCTATTGGTACCACCTTTGGTATTGATGGTTAGAGTTTCATAGCCGGTAGATACCACTGCCTGGCCATTGAAAACGTTACCAGTCGTGTTGGCGGTATCCGTATTGACCAAGAAAGCCTGATCAGTAATACCCGTACCGGTGTCAGTCAGCGTCAGCTGACCTGCGAGACGATCAGCAGCACCGCCCGCGCCACCAACGTTTACCGTCAGCGAACTGGCAGGACCAGTAATTGCATAGGTACCGGCCGTGTAACCACCGGTCAAGGAGACGGTGTTGATAGAGGTATCAATGTTGGCTGTCGTAATGGCACCGTTGCCAGTCGCCTGAGCAACGCTCAGCACTTCAAAGCCGGTCAGTGTACGCGTGGTCAAAGCCGAAGCGTTGTAGCCACCTTCTGCATCTGCGACAGCCAGGACGATCGTATCTGTACCATCACCACCGCTAACCGTATCTTCGGTACCGAAGTTAGCAGCAGTCGTAGCAGTCACCGTATCGTTACCAGCACCACCCGTCAGGACCGTGTTGGTCACTACGTTGGATACGGTGAAGCTGTCGTTACCAGCACCACCATCAACCGTGGCGTTGTTGGCTGCACCCAAAGTGACCGTCAAGCCACCAGCAGCTGCAGTACCATCAACAACAGTAACCGTGGCACCAAGAACGTCACCAATATTGAGCGACTGGCTGCCAGAGACCACCAACTTGGTTGCGTTAGCTGCTACCAAGGTTTCGATGGAGTTCGGACCACTTTCCGAGACAAGATTAACAGTTTCAATGCCAGCAAGCGTTAGATCGCCTGTAGCGTTGGTACCATCAGTATTCAACACATTGTTCAACGTTACTGTAGCGGAATCAGCCGCACCAGCCACAGCGGCAGTAGTAAAGGTGAACGTTGTGTTTTGGTTGGTGACGTTGTTAATTGCCAGCGCGGTAGCCGTGCTGGAAATATTACCAAACGTCATTGCACCTGCAGAACCATTGTTTTCAACTTTGGTGTAGCCGGTAGCAACCAAGAGATCTGCCGTAGAACCGCCAGCATTCGCACCGAAAGAAAGTGTTTCAACTGACTTGGTGTTAACGACGGTCGTATTGGCCGCAAGAACAGCGTCCAAGCGGTCGTTACCAAGACCACCATCGAGAGTATCAAGAGAGGTGAAGGTAGCAGTTGTACCGTTAGCACCGCCCAGTTGGCCGTCGAAGCTATCGCCACCAGCAGTACCAACCAGATTGTTAATACCAGTAGTGAGCCTGTAATCATCATTTCAGCTTAATAGTATGTTTTATAAAGATTTTTTTCTTAAAATCCTACCCATGCTCAGCGAAACCCCAGCCACACGACCAGTAAACTGGCAGCCGAAATCTAGAAAAATGTGTGTGTAGATCCACTTACATCACATCGGCAGGACAGCAGTTTTCCCGGCTGCAGCCATTCCAAGGCGACAAAGCAGCATGTTCCCTCACACTGAAAGTTTGGGCTAGGCGCCCGCCAAAACCGGCTTGGAGTGACATCGTCAGACCGACTCAGGGTGTCAACGAGAAGCCTCAAACACTGGCAGTAGGCCCTCAGAGCAAAGCGCTCTGTTCTAAGTCACCAAACACCTCCGGCAAAGAAGCCGCCGTTAGTTTTTTCGAGCATGGCCAGCGGGAGACTCAGCGCCAGTCTTTTGGGTCTGAGTTGTCAAACAACTCAGTCAAGGAGGCCGCCGTCAGGATGCGGCCCATCCAGTCCAAGAGTTGCGCTTCGCTGGCCTCGGTCAGGCGTGCATCCACCCACTCCGGCACGGCACCGAAACGCAGGCGCAGCTGCAAGGCCAGCGCCTTGGCGTAAGCTTGGTGCATGCCCTGCTGCATGCCCTGCTGCATGCCCTGCTGCATGCCCTGCTGCATGCCCTGCTGCATGCCCTGCTGCAAGCCTTGCTCCAAGCCTTGCTCCAAGCCCTTATTCACCCCCTTCATGGTGGCCTCGTCGAACCAGCGTTCAATGGTTTGTTCCAACATGGCACTGCCTTCCAGTAGATCGTTGATGGTGTCGATTTCGTCTATGTTAGCGCGTGGTGCCTTGCGGCGCAAGAGCATGCGCACCCACACGCTGATGGCGCGCCTCAGGGGCTGCATGGCCTCGCCTTGCAGCAGCTGGCCTAAAGCACCCAGCACCTGCGCTATGTCGGCCGGGGTGCGGCTGCGCTCAAGCCGAAACAGCGCCTCGGCCAGGTTGCGCATTTCCGGCAAGGGGTGCAGCTTGAGCCGCGCTTCGTCAACCAAGTGGTAGAGCAGCCGTGGCCGGTAGGGTTCCAGCCCGGGCAGGCTGGGGCCGTAGCAGTCGGCTACGTCGGTGGCGGATTTCCAGGCTGCTGCACCGTTGTACAGCACCATGGGCACCACTGTGGGCAAGTGCCGGCCTTGGATCTCGCCTTCCTTGACCAAGTGCTGCGACAGCAGCCCCACATAGACCATCATGCGCAAGGCCATCCAGGGGTCGGGCTCGCTTTGGAACTCCAGCAGCAAATACACCCACACCCACTGCTGCCCCACCCGCAGCCGCCAGACCATGTCGTCGTGGCGCTGGCGCTCGGTCTCGCTTACGTAGCTGGCGTTGACGCGCTCCAAGGTGCTGAAGTCGGCCTGCTCCAACCAAGCGCCGCCCAGGTAGCCGGTCAGCAGGTCGCGCACCATCTCCGGGTGGGAGAAGAGCAGTTTGTAGCCGGTGTCGTGGGCGTGGTTGGGGCTGGCCATGGTGCTGTGGATGATACCCGCCGCGCAGCACCACACACCTACCCAAAAAAACGCATTTTTTTGCTCAAATCAACACCTTTAACGCAATATTCTTGACATAAAAGTGCGTTTCCCATAAAATGCGTCCCGCGTTCTTTAAAAATCCAGCCGGATGCATGCGACCCCAGAGCGGGCGCATTCCCAGACCCGCTTTGTTCCCCAGCGGCCCCCTTCCCCTTTGCTAGCGCCCCCACCGCTGCCCCTGTTGCAGCTTGGGCATGGCTGTAGCGAAGCGGTCTGGCACTGCGCCCCTTGGCAAGTGTTGGGACGTCACGTCCCTGCCATATTCATCGCTATTCAGCCATCCTGCATCCTGCCGCGTGTCTTGCCTCTTGATCTCTCTCCATTTCTTATGAGGCAACATGAAAACCCTTCTGACCCAGCGGTGCGTCGAGCGCACCAGC
>Ga0209413_1000048_pt1 | contig 20438 bp, 21 predicted proteins | sample JTO22cmmetaG_FD_184157 | JGI IMG/M metagenome (GOLD analysis project Ga0209413, IMG submission 184157) | Freshwater bacterial and archeal communities from Indian Creek, Illinois, USA - JTO22cm metaG (SPAdes) (version 3) | ecosystem: Environmental > Aquatic > Freshwater > Unclassified ...
GGGTTGGGCTGTGGGTGGCCGGATCGAAGCTCGCATTGTATGTTTGGCCCTGGCTCGGTGCGCGCGCCTTAAACTAGTGCATCCCATCTTTCATGGCCTTGCACTGCGGCGCATGGCAATGCAAAGGTCGTGCCCAGTATCCAGCGAAGCAGCGAGCGTGCGCCTACAGACCCTCAAGTTGTCGGGCTTCAAGTCCTTTGCCGAAGCCACCACCTTTGGCCTGCCGGGCCAGCTGGTGGGGGTGGTCGGCCCCAATGGTTGCGGCAAATCCAACATCATGGACGCCGTGCGCTGGGTGCTGGGCGAGAGCAAGGCCAGCGAGCTGCGCGGCGAGTCGATGCAGGACGTGATCTTCAATGGCAGCGCGCTGCGCAAGCCCGCCAGCCGCGCCAGCGTCGAGCTGGTGTTTGACAACGCCAGCCAGCGCGTGCCCGGGCCGTGGGGCCGTTATGCCGAGCTGTCGGTGCGCCGGGTGCTCACGCGCGATGGCGCCAGCAGCTACCACATCAACCAGCAGCCGGTGCGCCGGCGCGACGTGCACGATCTGTTTTTGGGCACCGGGCTGGGGCCGCGCGCCTACGCCATCATCGGCCAGGGCACCATCGGCCGCATCATCGAGAGCCGCCCCGAAGACTTGCGGCTGTTTCTGGAGGAAGCGGCCGGGGTGTCCAAATACAAGGAGCGCCGCCGCGAGACCGCCGCGCGGCTGCTCGATGCGCGCACCAACCTGAGCCGGGTGCAAGACATTTTGACCGAGCTCGATGAGCAGCGCAGCAAGCTGGAGCAGCAAGCCGCGCTGGCGCAGCGCTACCGCGATCTGCAAAGCCAGGTACAACGCGGCCAGCAGCAACTGAGCTGGCTAAAATTTTGCCAAGCCGAGGCCGACGCCGCCCAAGCGCAGACCCAAGGGCAGCAGGTGCAGCTCGAGCTCGACGAGCAAACGGCGGCCTTGCGCAAACTGGAGGCCGAACTGGAAGCGGCGCGGCAGGCGCACTACGCCGCCGGCGAGGCGCTCAACCAGGCCCAGGGGGCGCTGTACGCCGCCGCCGCCGAGGTGGCGCGGCTCGAGACCGAGATTCGCCACGTGCGCGACCACCGCCAGCGCCTGCAACAGCGCCTGCAGCAGCTGCAACAACAGCGCGCGCAGTGGGACCAGCGCGCCCGCGCCGCCGCCGACGAGCGCGAGCGCTTGGCCCAGCAACAGCAGGCCGCTGTCCTGCAGGCGGCTGATCTGGTGGCGCAGTGCCAGCAGCAAGCGGCTGCGCAGCCCGCCGCCCAAGCCCAGCTGCAAGCGGCGCAGCAGGGGCTGCAGCGCTGCCGCCGCGCGCTGGCCGAGAGCCAGCAGGCGCTGGGCGTGCTGGGGGCGCAGCAGCGCGCCCTCGAGCAGCAGCGCCAGCAGTGGCAGCAGCGGGCGCAGCGCCTGCACAGCGAAGCCCTAGCGCTGGCGGCGCAGGCCAGCGACGAGGCGCGGCTGGCGGGCTTGCAGGCCGAATTCGAGCAGGCGCAGCAGCGCCACACCCAAGCGCAGGAGGCGGTGCAGCAGTTGCAGCTCGGGCAGACCCAGCGCGAGCAGCGGCGCAGCCAGTGCCAGCAGCAGGCGCAGGCCCAAGCCCAATCGCTGGCACAGTGCCAAGCCCGGCACGACGCCTTGCAGGCCTTGCAGACCCGGCTGCAGCAGGCCGGCCAGCTGCCGCAATGGCTGGCCCGGCAAGGCCTGCAAGGGCGCGCGCCGCTGTGGCAGCGGGTGCAGCCGGCGGCCGGCTGGGCCACAGCGATCGAGGCCGCCTTGCGCGAGCGGCTGCAGGCGCTGGAGTTGCCCAGCCTAGATGCGGCGCTGGCATGGGCCGAGGCGGCGCCACCGGGTGCGCTGGTGCTGTATGCGCTCGAGGACCGCGCTGCGGGCGCTGAGCAGGGACCTGAGCAGGGCGCCGAAGGCACGGGGCAGGGCGCAGCACAGACCGCGCACGGCTTGCAGCCGCTGGCGCAGCGCCTGCGCTGCCCCGATCCGGCCTTGCGGGTCTTGCTGGCGCGCTGGCTTGGCCCCTGTTATGCCGCCGCCAGCCTGCCCGAGGCGCTGGCCGCGCGCGCCGCGTTGGGGCACGCCGAGCTCATCTACACGCCGCAGGGGCACTGCGTGGGCGCGCAGCACCTCGGGTTTTATGCCGCAGCGCCCGAGCAGTCGGGCTGGCTGGTGCGCGCGCAAGAGATCGAGCAGTTGCAGCAGCAGCTGCACAGCCTCCAAGGCCAAGCCGAGCAAGCGCGTCAGGCGCAAGCGCAGGCCGAAGCCGCGTGCGCCCAAGCCAGCGCGCACTTGCAGCAAGCCCGCGCTGCGGCCCACAGCGCCCAGGCGCAAGCCCATGCGCTGCACGTCGAGCTGCTGCGCCTGAGCCAGCAAGCCGCGCACCGCCAGCAACGCGCCGCCCAATTGACGCAAGAGCAAGCCGAAGCCGAGCAGCAGCTGCAGCAGCTGCAGGCGCAACAGCAGCAGCTGCAAGCGCAGCAGCACCAGCGGCAATGCGAGCTGCAAGCGCAGCAGCAGGCGCTGCAGCAGGCCGAGCGCGAGCAGGCGCAGGCCGAGCATGCGCTGCAGCAGGCCAGCGCCGAAGCGCGCGCGCTCGAACGCCAAGCGCAAGAGGCCGACTTTGCTCAGCGCAGCCTGCAAGCGCGCGCCGACGAGCTGCAGCGCAACCAAGCCGCCGGGCAGCAGCACAGCGCCGAACTTGCCGAGCAAGCGCAGCAGATAGGGGCCGAACTCGAGGCCCTGTGCGACACCGCCGCCCAAGCGGCCCTGCAAGCGGCGCTGGAGCTCAAACACCAGCGCGAACTAGAGCTGGGCGCGCAGCGCAGCGCCCACGATGGTTTAAGCGCCGGGCTGCGCACCAGCGACGCGCAGCGCTTGCGGCTCGAGCACGCGCTCGAGCCCTTGCGCCAACGCTTGGGCGAGCTGCAGCTGCGCCTGCAGGCGGCGCAGCTGACCCAGATGCAGCAGCGCCAGGGCCTCGAGGAGGCCGGCGTGGTCGAGCCGCAACAACTGCAGGCGCTGGCCCACAGCGTGGCCGCCGAGGGCGTGCAGCTGGCCACCTTGCCGGCGCAGGTCCAGCGCGGCCAACGCGAGCTCGAAGCCTTGGGCGACGTGAACCTGGCGGCGCTGCAAGAGCTGGCGGTGGCGCAGCAGCGCGGGCGGTTTTTGAGCGAGCAAAGCCACGATTTGCAACAGGCCATCGCCACCCTCGAAGAGGCCATCCGCACCATCGACGGCCAGACCCGCGCCCTGCTGGGCCAGACTTTTGAATCGGTGAACCAGCAATTTGGGCGTATATTCCCCGAATTGTTTGGCGGCGGGCAAGCGCGGTTGCAATGGAGCGAGGGCGAAATCCTCGAGGCCGGCGTGCAGGTGTTGGCGCAGCCGCCGGGCAAGCGCAACCAGACCATTCACCTGCTGTCGGGCGGCGAGAAGGCGCTGACTGCAATCGCCTTGGTGTTTGCCATTTTTCAACTCAACCCGGCGCCGTTTTGCTTGCTCGACGAGGTCGATGCCCCGCTGGACGACGCCAACACCGAACGTTTTGCCAAACTGGTGACTCGTATGAGCTTTGAGACCCAGTTTCTTTTTATCAGCCACAACAAAATCACCATGGAAATGGCGCACCAACTCGTCGGCGTCACGATGCAAGAGCAAGGCGTCTCGCGCATCGTGGCTGTGGATTTGCAATCGGCCCAGCATTTGCTGGCGGAGCCGCAGCCATGACGCCGCTGCAATGGGGGCTGCTGCTGCTCGGGCTGGCGCTGCTGGTGGCGCTGTTGCTCTACAACGTCTGGAGTGCGCGGCGTCAGCGCCCGCGCCGCGCCCAAAGTGCTGCTGTGCCAGCTGCCGCGCCGGGGGCCGAACCCGGCTCGCGCCTCGACCCGGTGCTGGGCCAGCGCGCAGACGCCCTGCTAGCCGCCGCCGCAAGCCCCGAGGGCATGCCGGATCTGCCCAAGGCGGTGCAGGCGCAGCAGGTGCTCGACGAGCGCATCGACGCCATCGCCTTGCTGCACAGCGACCAGCTGCTGTCGGGCGACGCCGTGCTGGCGGCCCTGCCCGCCAGCCGGCGCATCGACGGCAAGCCGTTTTACGTCGAGGCGCAAAACCCGCAGACGCAGCAGTGGGAGCTGCCGCGCGCGGGCGAGCGCTATCAGAGCTTGCGCGCCGGCATCCAGCTGGCGAATCGGGCCGGTGCGCTCAACGAGATCGGTTTTTCGCAATTCATCCAGCGCCTCGACGAGCTGGCCGACAGCCTGCAGCTGCGCCCCGAATACCCCGACATGATGCACGAGGTGGCGCGCGCGCGCGCGCTCGACCAGTTTGCGCTGGCCCACGACGCGCAGTTGTCGTTTTATGTGCGCGCCCAGCGTGCCGCTTGGAGCCCGGGCTACTTGGCGCAGCACGCGGCGCGGGCCGGTTTTGTGGCTGGCGCGTTGCCGGGCCGCATGGTGCTGCCGGCGCAAACCAGCGGCGCGGCGGCGGTGCTGGTGTTGCAGTACGAGACCCAAGCCGCCTTGGCCGACGACCTCGAGCAATCGGTGCTCAACCAGTTTGGCGTCACGCTCGATGTGCCGCACGTGGCACGCAGCGAGCGCCCTTATGTGCGGCTGCGCCAGACGGTGCAGCAGTTGGCGCAGAGCATGGAGGGGGTGGTCTGCGACGGCGCCGGCACGCCGCTGCACAGCGATGCGATGGACCAGATCGGGGCCGAACTGGAGGCGTTGTGCGAGGCCTTGCAAGCGCGCGAGCTGGCGCCCGGATCGGTGTTGGCGCGGCGCTTGTTTAGCTAGCTGAGCTCGCCGTTGTGCACCTCGAACTGGCCCCGGCGCCGGTCTTCGAAGTAGTGCTCCAGCGTGATTTTGACGGTGCGAAAGGCCAGCTCGTTCCAAGGAATTTCGTGCTCATGGAACAGCCGCGCTTCCACGGTTTCGTAGCCAGGTTCAAAGCGGTCGCTCAGCAACCGGGCGCGGTAGTACAGGTGCACCTGCCCGACGCGCACCACGCTGAGCACGGTAAAGAGCCCCTGCAGCTCGATCTGCGCCCCGGCTTCTTCGACCGTTTCGCGCACCGCGCCGGCCGCCGTGCTCTCGCCCAGCTCCATGAAGCCGGCCGGCAGCGTCCACTTGCCGCGCCGCGGCTCGATGTTGCGCAGGCACAAAAGCACCTGCTCGCCCTGGGCGCCCCAGACCGGCACCGTGCCAACGACGTTGAGCGGGTTTTCGTAGTGCACGGTGCCGCAGGCCGGGCAGATGGCGCGCACCCGGCTATCGCCGTCGTCGGGCAGGCGGTGCTCCACGGCGCTGCCACAGTGGCGGCAATGGTTGATTTGTGAGCGCGTCATGGCTGACTAGTGTAGTACGACAGCGGCTTGTGCTGGGCCGCATGGGGGCGCTGGAACCTTTGGGCTAGGGGCGGACGCAGGCGGTTGCGCTCCAGATCAGGCTGGCCGCCAGTCCGCCCAGTTCGGAGCGCTGCAATTCGATCCGTCCACCATGAATTTGCATCAGGTCGCGAACGATGTCGAGCCCGAGTCCGTTGCCAGGTTGGCGCTCGTCTAGCCGCACACCGCGCTCAAGGGCTTGTTCCTGTTGCGAGCTGCTCAGCCCCGGGCCGTCGTCTTCGATGATCAGGCAAATCTCATGATCGCGGCAAAGCAGACGGGTGCGCACGGTCTTGGCAGCCCATTTGCCGGCGTTGTCGAGCAAGTTGCCTATGGCCTGTTGCAAGTCGTCGGGCGTGCCGGCAAAGGTGGCATCGGGGGCCGTGCAGTCGAGCTGCCATTCCAGTTCCTGCCCAGCCGAGCGACGCACGGCGTGGAGTTTTTGCAGCACGCGCAGCAGGTCCTGCAGGACGGGCAGCACCACGGTGCGCTGACCTGGCAGGGCCAGACTGGCCTGACGGGCACGGTGCAATTGCCAATCGAGTTGACGGCTGATGCCGCTGAGCTGTGCAAGCATGGGCGCTTGCAATTCAGCCGGTACCCGATGCACCGGGTCGTGCAGCAATTGCTCAAGCACCGCCAACGGGGTTTTGATGGCGTGCGCCAAATCGCCAGCGCTGCGTCGGGCGCGTTCGGCTGACTGCTGGTTGAGTTCGAGCACGCGATTGAAGTCGCTTACCAAGGGGGTGACTTCGGCCGGAAAACGGCCCTCGAGCCGCTGGGCATGGCCGCTACGCAAGGCCTGCAATGCGGTTTTCAACTGGTGCAGCGGTCGCAGACCCAGGCTGGCCTGGGCCCAGGCCACCCCGAGCAAAGCCAGCCCCAGTATCAGCAAGTAGAGCGACAGCTGGCGCGCAAAGCCCTGCGTCGCCGCTTCCAGTGCCGTGGTTTCGCTAGCCACCGTCAAACGCCAAGTGCCGCTGGCCGGGCCAGCAGAGGGCTCAAGGCGCACGTTGCGCGAAAATGCCACGAGCGGCTGTCCGGTTGGGCCGTCCATGAGGTGGCGCTGCAGACGAGCGTCGGCCGCATCTGCTACAGGCAGGTAGAGCGCTGCATCCCACAGCGAACGTGAGCGCAGCACTGTGGGGTCGGACGTTCCGCTTGCACCGATTCGTTCGACTTGCCAGTACAGACCCGAGTAGGGTGTACGCCAGCGCGGATCGCTCAAGTCGTCGCGCACGCTTGGGCCAGCGGCAGCCCCCGGGTCGAAGCGCGCTGTGAGCTCGTCGAGATAATAGTGCAACTGTTGCTCGAACTGGGCACTGGCATGCTGGCGAAACAAACCCGCCAGCAGCAGCGCCGCCAGCAGCAGAGCAACCATCAGCGCAGCCGAGGTGACAACCAGCAGTTGCCAGCGCAGCGACCTCAAGGGGCAAACTCCACTGCCGCCTCGATGCAATTGATGCGGTAGCCCAGGCCACGCACGGTTTCAATCGATTCGGCGGGCAGTTTTTTGCGCAAACGCGCCACGAACACCTCGATCGTGTTGGAGTCGCGCTCGAACGCTTCGGCATAGAGGTGTTCGTTGAGTTCGGTGCGTGAGACGATCTGGTTTGGGCGGTGCATTAGGTAAGACAACAGGCGAAACTCTTGTGCGGTCAGGGGCAGGGGCTGACTGCCCAGCAGGGCGCGGGCGCTGCGTGTGTCGACGCTCAAGGCGCCACAGCTCAGCAGCGGCGAGGCCAGGCCTTGGGAGCGTCTGATCAGGGCCCGCAGCCGGGCCAGCAGCTCTTCGGTGTGAAAAGGCTTGCTCAGGTAGTCGTCGGCGCCCGCATCGATGCCCGCGACCTTTTCGTGCCACTGGTGGCGCGCCGTCAGCAGCAGCACCGGGGCCCGCATGCCTTCACTGCGCCAGCGCTTGAGCACGCTGAGCCCGTCGAGCAGCGGCAGCCCCAAGTCGAGCACGATCGCATCGTAGTCCTGCACCCCGCCTTGGTACCAGGCCTGGCGTCCGTCAGCGGCATGATCGACGGCATAACCAGCGGCTGCCAAAGTTTGCCGCAAGCGCGCGCTCAGCGCCGGATCGTCTTCGACCAGCAACAAACGCATCAACGCCACTCCCGGTCGTGGCGCAGCACGCGACCATTGCGGGCGTCAACTTCGAGCTGAAGCAGACCGCCATTGTCGTGCAGCAGCTTGATTTCATAAACCCAGCGCCCGTCCTCGCGTTCGAGTTCGACCTCGAGCATGTGGCCGGGAAAACGGCGTTGAACACGCTCCAAGATAATACCCAGCGGCAAAATCTCGCCGGCGAGCAAGGCGGCACGGGCGCGGTCGTGGTCGCGAGCCGGGCTGCGTTCGGCCAGAGCCAGTTGCGGCACAACAACGAGCGCGGCCCCAAGCAAGCACACGGCCAGCGCGAGCAAGAGGAGCCTGAATGGGCGCAGCATGGGGTGGGTGCGAGCAAAGGATTGGGAGCGCCAGCGTATGCACTGCGCTCGGCCACAGTTTAGCTGGCTTGGGTTGGCGTGGCTGGGGCCGTCGGTGCGGCTGGAGTGACAGCGGGTGCTGCTGGGCGGCGTTTTTCACGCCGCTGCAACACGCTGCCGTCGCGCGCGTCGAGTTCGAGCCTCACTACCCCGCCCGTGGGCGGCAAGAGCTTGAGTTCATAGACCCAACGCTGTTTTTCGTGGTCGAGTTCGGCCTCGATCACATGGCCTGGGTTTTGAGCCTGTATGCGCTGAAGCAGCGCCGGCAGCGGCAATATCTCGCCAGCGCTGATTGCGGTCCTGGCGCGCTCGGCGTCGCGGCCGCTCCCACCCGCAAAGGCTGGGGCGGCGCTCAGGGCGGTGGCAGCGCAGAGCATGACAAGTGCAAACGTTTTCATGATTTGAGTTCCTCAAGATTGACAAGGTGCAGGTGGTCAGATACCGACCTGCAAATCGATTGTGCGCAACGCAGGCTGAACGCAGGCTGAACGGCGCGGCAGCCGGCGCTGTCGGCTCACGAGTTGCTGGTCCTCTCGGTCGATGCGGTTCGGTGTGCGTGGATAATCCCGCTCGAGCCCTGAACCTCAAGGAGTACCCCACATGAACCCAACCCAGCAACGCGCCCTGCTCACCATTTTGGTGCAGGCCGCCATGGCCGACGGCCAGAAGGCCGATAGCGAGCGCCAGTTCATCCGCGAGTTGGCGCAGCAGCTCGACGCCGACGGCGGTGGCGCGCACCTGGCACAGGCGCTGCAAGACGCGCTGCTCAAGCGCGTGACGCTGGCGCAGGCGGTGGCGCAGCTCGAAGACGCCGAGCAGCGCCAGCTGGCTTACGAGTGGGCGCTGGCGGTGTGCGACGCCGACGGCGTGGCCAGCACGGCCGAGCAGGCCTTTTTGTCGCAGCTGCGCACCGAGCTCGGGCTGACGGGCGGTGCCGCAGCGCAGGAGATCGAGCAGCTCGAGCGCCAAACGCATTCCGTGGCTGCAGCCGCCTATGCCGACGATTTTCTGGGCGCCGACGAGCGCGCGCCCACCACAGCCCCCACCGCCGCGCCTTCGCCGTGGGCGCGCGCGGCGCCCTTGGTGGCCGCCGGCGCGGCGGCTTTGGGGGCGGCAGGGGTTGGTGGGGCGCTGGCGGCCCGATCGGGTGCCAGCGCCGTGAGCAACCAGGCCAGTGTGCAAGTGGGCGGCACCCAAGTGGGCGGTACAGCAGGCGGCGGCGCCTTGGCCGCCAGCATCCCGGCGCTGGACAAGATGATCCTGAACTATGCCATCCTCAACGGCGCGCTGGAGTTGCTGCCGCAGTCGTGGGCCACGGTGGCCATCATTCCGCTGCAGATCAAGATGGTCTATCGCATCGGCAAGGCGCACGGGGTGGCGCTGGACCAAGGCCACATCCGCGATTTCATCGCCGCCGCCGGGGTCGGGCTGGGCTCGCAGTACCTGGAGCAGTTTGGCCGCCGCTTGCTCGGCGGCCTGGTGGGCAAGGCGGCAGGGCGCATGGCCGGCGGCTTGGCTGGGCGCGCCACCGGGGTGGCGTTCTCGTTTGCCACCACCTACGCGCTGGGCCAGTTGGCCAAGCGCTACTACGCCGGCGGGCGCGTCATGTCCACCGACGTGCTGCGCCAGACCTTTCAAGGCTTGCTCGGGCCGGCCAAAAACCTGCAGCAGCAGCACCTGCCCGAGATTCAAGCGCGTGCGCGCACCCTGAACGCAGGCGAAGTGATGCGCCTGGTCAAGGGCGGCATTTGATTGGCCCCTAAAGGGCAAGGTCTGGCTTCCCAGTGAGCAGCCGTTGGTGCACACGCCGCCTTTGGTTTGCCCCGGCTGCGGCGCCAATAAGGCAACCAGCCATCCATTCAGCCAGCCACATTTGCGCCCCATGTTGCTGTTCGCTTCCGCCCTCAAGCTGATCGCCGAGCTGGCTTTGCTGGCCCTGCTCGGGCGCTGGTTGCTGGCGGCGTGGCTGCGCCGTTTGGCGCCGCAGGCGCTCGAATCCAATCTGTTTTTATGGCTGCTCGACACCCTGTGCCGCCCGTTCGTGACCGCAGCCGGGTGGCTGGCGCCGCGCTGGGTGCTGCGCGAGCACTGGCCGCTGCTGGCTTTTTGCCTGTTGTTGGGGCTGTGGCTGGCGGCCACTTGGCTCAAGCTCCAAGTCTGTCTGGATGTGGGGATGGAGCAATGTCGCTGAAGGCTACACAACCCACGGGCGCACCACCCAAAGCCGATCACGCTGCAGGTACTTGGTGGCCCGGACTGGGGCCGGCCCTGGCCGGGCTGGCCACGCTGCTGGGCGGGCAGCGCTTGGGCGCGTTGGTGTGGTGGCGCGTGTGGTGCCACCGCCGGCACGACGCCGCCGCGCTGGCGGCGCTGGCCTACAGCCGCGCCCGCAGCGGCCAGCCCAAGGCGGCGCTGCGCTGGCAGCGGCGCTGCCTGGTGCAGCGCCCGCAATGCGCCCAAGCCCATTTCAACCTCGGCTTTTTGCTCGAACAACTGCAGCAAGATGAGGCGGCGCAAGAGGCTTTCGAGCGCGCCACCGAACTGGCGCCACAGCTCGATCTGGCTTGGTTTGGCTTGGCGCGCTGCCTCGAGCGTCTAGGGCACTTTGAAGCGGCCTTGCAGGCCTACCAGCGCAACGCTGCGCTGCAACCCTGGAGCCCGCACGCCCACGCGGCCATGGCACGGCTGCAGCAGCGGCTGGGTCGGCCCGAGCAGGCGCAGGCCCTGATCGTGCACCTGCGCGGCTTCGAGCCCCGGGTGGCGGCCGCCTTGCAACGGGAATTGCAGGCACCCGCGCCGCCCGCCGGGTCAGCCGAGCGCGCCGCGGCTGCGTTCCCCGCGGCCCCGCGCGCCGCGCCGGAGCTGGCCTGATGCGCGACCGCCCCCTGTACTGGCGCCGCATCAAACGGCTCACGCTGCTCTTGCTTCTGCTCTGGATGGGCGTGACCTTCGGGGTCAGTTTTTACGCCCGCGAGTTGGATTTTTATTTTTTTGGCTGGCCCTTTGGCTTTTGGGTCGCGGCGCAAGGCGCGATCGTGGTCTATGGCCTGTTGATCGCGCTCTACGCTTGGGCCGCCAACCGGCTCGACGAATTGCATGGCGTGAGCGAACCGCCCGACCGCATCGAACCCCGGCGGCACTGACAGTGGAACGCCAACCCCCCCCCGTGCGCCGCTTCGAGCACCAGCTGCACAAGGTTTTTCTGCTCTACACCGCGGCTTTTTTGCTGTTCGTGTTGTGTTTGGCACTGCTCGAGCAGATGGGGCTGCCGCGCCACTGGATCGGGATGAGCTTTTTGCTCGGCAACATCGCGGTCTATGCGGCCATTGGCATCATGAGCCGCACCGTCGATCCGGTGGAGTATTACGTGGCTGGGCGGCGGGTGCCGGCCATGTACAACGGCATGGCCACCAGCGCCGACTGGATGTCGGCGGCCTCGTTCATCGGCTTGGCCGGCACCCTGTACATGCACGGCTACAGCGGGCTGGCCTTTGTGCTGGGCTGGACCGGCGGCTACTGCTTGGTGGCCTTTTTCATGGCGCCCTATTTGCGCCGCTTCGGGCAGTTCACCATCCCCGATTTTTTGGCCGAGCGCTACGGCGGCCACCTGCCGCGCCTGCTGGGCATCGCTGCCGCCATTTTGTGCTCTTTTGTCTATATCGTGGCGCAAATCTACGGTGTCGGGCTGATCACGGCGCGCCTGACCGGGGTCGCGTTCGAGGTCGGCGTGTTCTTGGGGCTGGGCGGGATCTTGGTCTGTTCTTTTCTGGGTGGCATGCGCGCCGTCACCTGGACCCAAGTGGCGCAGTACATCGTGCTGATCGTCGCCTACATGGTGCCGGTGGTGTGGTTGTCGGTGCAGCAGACCGGCTCGCCGCTGCCGCAGCTGGTCTATGGGCAGCAGCTGCAGCAAATCAGCGAGCGCGAACAAGAGCTGATGCGCGACCCAGCCGAGCTGCAAGTGCGCGCCATCTACCAGCAACGCGCCTTGTTGCTGCAAGAGCGGCTGCAAGACCCGCAAGCGGCGCTCGAGCGCTTGCGGGTGCTGGCCCGCGAGCGGGTGCAGGTGCTGCGCGCGGCCAATGCCTCGCCTTCGGTCATTGCCCAAGCCGAGCAGGATTTGGCGGCGCTGCCGCGCGACCCCCGCAGCGCACGCCTGCTGTGGGAGCAGCAGCTTTACGAGGCGCAGCAAAAATCGCTGCCGCTGGGCGGCATGTTGCCGCACGCGCAGGCTTTTGCCGGCGACCCGCACGGCAGCCCGGCCGAGCAGCAGGCGTTTCACGAGTCGCGGCTCAATTTCCTGGCGCTGGTGTTTTGCCTGGTGGTCGGTACCGCCGCCTTGCCGCACATCCTGATGCGCTACTACACCGTGCCCGACGCCCGGGCGGCGCGCAAATCGGTGGCGTGGTCGCTGCTGTTCATCGGGCTGCTTTACTTAAGCGCACCGGCGCTGGCGGTAATGGTCAAGTTTGAGGTCTTTCACGTGCTGGTCGGCACGCCGTTCGACCAGCTGCCCGATTGGGTGGCGGAATGGAGCCGCATCGACGCCGAGCTGCTGCGCGTGAGCGACGTGAACCTCGACGGCCTGCTGCAGCTCAACGAAATCACCATCGGCTCCGACATCATCGTGCTGGCCGCGCCCGAGATCGCCGGCTTGCCCTACGTGATCGCGGCGCTGGTGGCTGCTGGCGGGCTGGCGGCGGCGCTGTCCACCGCCGACGGGCTGCTGCTGACCATGGCCAACGCGCTCAGCCACGATCTGTACTACAAAATGATCGACCCACACGCCGCCACTGCGCGCCGGGTCACGGTATCCAAGGTGGTGCTGCTGGTGGTGGCGCTGGCGGCGGCGTACGTGGCGGCGCAAAAACCGGCCGACATCCTGTTCATGGTGTCGGCGGCGTTTTCGATTGCCGGTGCCGCGTTTTTCCCGGCGCTGGTGCTGGGCATCTTCTGGAAGCGCACCACCGGCAGCGCGGCCGTGTTGGGCATGCTCAGCGGTTTGGGCATTACGCTGTACTACATGATCACCACCCAGCCGTGGCTGCGCTCGGTCTTTGGCGTCGATTCCCCGGTGGTCTTGTGGTGGGGGATCGAGCCGATTTCAGCCGGCGTGTTTGGGGTGCCGGTGGGCTTTGCGGTCATGATCGCCGTGAGCTTGGTCACCAAGCGGCCGCCGCAGCGCGTGCAGGACCTTGTGGAGCAGGTGCGAAGCGGGTTATAATTCCACGCTTACCTTGCCGCACCCTAGACTGACGCTTCGGGGCGGCTTCATCCTGGCAGCAGGAAAACCCACAAGGAGTGTGTATGCGTCATTTTGAAATCGTCATGCTGATCCACCCAGATCAGAGTGAGCAAGTGCCCGCCATGCTGGAGCGCTACAAGGGCATGATCGCCGCTGGTGGCGGTGTGATCCACCGCATCGAAGACTGGGGCCGGCGCCAAATGGCTTACCAGATCAACAAGTTGTCCAAGGTGCACTACCTGTGCCTGAACATCGAAGCCAGCCAAGCCGTGATGGCCGAACTGGACCACGCGTTTCGCTTCAACGACGCTGTGTTGCGCCACCTCGTGGTGCAGCGCAAGAAGGCCGACACCGGCCCTTCGCCCATGATGCGCTCGGTTGAGCGCGAAGAGGCGCGCAAGTCCAGCCAGCAAGAAGCGGCTTAAGGCGCGCTGCCCCAGCCCTTGCCCGTGGCCAACCCGCCGACGACCGAAGCCCAACAGTCTCCAATCCCCCCGCACAACCCCTCGCGCAACCGCCTGCACCTCACAGCCACCTTGGTCGGCACCCAACCGCTGCGCTACACGCCGGCCGCGGTTCCCGTCCTCGATGTGCTGCTCGAGCACCAGTCGGTGCAGATCGAGTCGGGGCAGCAGCGTCAGGTGGCGCTGCAATTGAAGGCGGTGGGTTTTGGGCTCATGGCCGAGGCGCTGGCCAGGCTCCCGCTGGGGGCGCTGCTCGACGCACACGGCTTCATGGCCCACGCCCGCAACGGCAAGGGTTTTGTGCTGCACATTCAAGAATTCAAGCTCATTTAAGGAAGCAATACCATGCCTGCTCCGAAACGTTTCAATAAAGACAAGCGCCCCAAGCGCAACACCCAGTCGCTTTTGTTCAAGCGCAAGAAGTTCTGCCGCTTCACCGTCGCCGGTGTGGTGGAAGTGGACTACAAAGACGTGGACGTGCTGCGCGACTTCATTGCCGAAAACGGCAAGATCATCCCGGCCCGCCTCACCGGCACCCGCGCCATTTACCAGCGTCAGGTGACCACGGCGATCAAGCGCGCGCGCTTTCTCGCCCTGCTGCCGTACTCCGACCAGCACCGCGTCTAATCGCCAGGAGCCCCAAATCATGCAAATCATCCTGCTCGACAAAGTCATCAACCTCGGCAACCTGGGCGATGTGGTCAAGGTCAAAGACGGCTACGCCCGCAACTTCCTCATCCCCAACGGACGCGCCCGCCGCGCCACCCAGGCCGCAGTGGCCGAGTTCCAGGCGCGCCGCGTCGAGCTCGAAAACGCCGCCGAGGCCAAACTCGCTGCCGCCCAAGAGCTGGCCGCCAAACTGGGCGGTGTGGGCCTGAAGCTGTCGCAAAAAGCCGGTGTCGATGGCCGCCTGTTTGGCTCCGTCACCAACCACGACATCGCCGACGAGCTCAACCGCCAAGGCTTTGCCGTCCACAAGGCCCAAGTGCGCATGCCCAACGGCCTGCTCAAAAACGTGGGCGACTACACGGTGCAGGTGGCCCTGCACACCGACGTGGTGGTCGATGTCAACGTCAGCGTGCTGGGCGAGACCGCTTAATGCGGGCTGGCACGGCTTTGGCGTGATATAAAAACCGGCTTCGGCCGGTTTTTTGTGTGCTATGCGCAACCGCTTGCCATTCGCTACGGTACTTTGGCTATCGTTTGCGCCTTGATCATCACCCAGTCTGCCCGCTTTGGAACACCTGCTCGCCATCGACAACGGCACGCAAAGCGTGCGTGCTCTGCTCTTTGATCTGCAGGGCCGCCTGATTGCCAAGGCGCAAGAACCCTTGAAGGCCGGGTTTTCGGCGCAGCCGGGCTGGGCCGAGTATCCGGTGGAAGATTACTGGCGCGCGCTGTGCAGCGCCTGCCAGCGGCTGTGGCTGCACAGCCCGGTGCCCAAAGACTCGATCAAGGGGGTGGCGGTCACCACCCAGCGCGGCACCGTCATCAACCTCGATCGGCATGGACAGCCGCTGCGCGCCGCCATGCTCTGGCTGGACCAGCGCCGCACCGAGCAGGTGCCCAGCCTGAGCTGGTGGTGGCGGGCCGGCTTTGGCTTGCTGGGGGTCAACGACACCATCGATTATTTTCTGGGCCAGGCCGAGGCCAACTGGATCGCCGCCCACGAGCCCGAGGTCTGGCAGCGCACGCACAAGTATCTGCTGCTCTCGGGCTACCTGAATTACCGACTGTGTGGCGATTTTGTCGATTCCAGCGGCTCCCAAGTCGGCTACCTGCCCTTTGATTACAAGCGCCAGCGCTGGGCCGGGGCGTTGGACTGGAAGTGGCAGGCGCTGGCCCCGATCCGCCAGCGCATGCTGCCCAAGCTGTTGCCGCCGGGCGCAGTACTGGGCACGATCAGCGCCGCCGCCGCACACGACACCGGCATCCCGGCCGGCTTGCCGCTGCTGGCCGCCGCAGCCGACAAGGCCTGCGAGGTGCTCGGCGCCGGCTGCCTGGAGCCGCACATCGGCTGCCTGTCGTATGGCACCACCGCCACCATCAACACCACCAGCGAGCGCTACGTCGAGGTCACCTCATTCATCCCCCCGTACCCGGCCGCCTTGCCCGGCTACTACAGCACCGAGGTGCAGATCTACCGCGGCTACTGGATGGTGAACTGGTTCAAGGAAGAGTTCGGCCTGTCCGAGCAGTTGCGCGCCGCCGAGCAGGGGGTGTTGCCCGAGGCCTTGTTCGACCAGCTGGTGGATGCCGTGCCGCCCGGCTCCATGGGGCTGCTGCTGCAACCCTACTGGTCGCCGGGCCTCAAGCACCCGGGGCCCGAAGCCAAGGGCGCCGTGATCGGCTTTAGCGACGTGCACAACCGCGCCCATTTTTACCGCGCCATCCTAGAGGGCCTAGCCTATGCCTTGCGTCAGGGCAAAGAGCGCATCGAGCAGCGCAGCGGCGTGCCGATCACGGCCTTGCGGGTCTCGGGCGGGGGCTCGCAGAGCGACGCCGCGATGCAGCTCACCGCCGACGTGTTTGGGCTGCAAACCGCGCGCCCGCACGTCTACGAGACCTCGGGCTTGGGCGCAGCCATCGACGCCGCCGTGGGCCTGGGGCTGCACCGCGATTTCCCCACGGCCGTGGCCAGCATGACGCGCTTGGGCAGTACCTTCGAGCCCAACGCCCAGAACCGGCAGATCTACGACGAACTCTACGCCAGCGTGTACTGCCAGATGTACGAGCGCCTGCTGCCGCTGTACCGCGAGATTCAGCGCATCACCCGGCCGAAGCCGGCGGGGCGGGGCTAAAGGCTGTTACTCCGGCGCGCCACTGCGCAAGAGCGGCCACTGATCACCAAAAGCGCCACCAAGAAGCGGTTTGCGCTGGTGCAGGGCCAAGCCCCAAGAAGGCGCTCTGGGGAAAGTTGAGCGTGAGCACGCGGCGCGAGTCGGCGGCCAGGTCGGTCATGCCCAAGGCCTGGTAGGCGCGGTATTTGATGAACAGCGCTTCTTCGGCGGCGGGCACGCCTTGGAAGTCGGTTAGAGCCACTTGGGCACGGTTGATGGCGGCCACGTAGGCGCCGCGGCTCAGGTAGAAGCGGGCCACGTTGACTTCTGCCTGGGCCAGTGAGTTGACGATGTGTGCCAGGCGCAGCCGGGCATCGGGGGCGTAGCGCGACTGGGGGAAGCGATCGACCAGTTCGCGAAAGGCCTCGAACGACTGGCGTGCGGCGCGCTGGTCGCGCTCAGACAGGTCCACTCCGGCCAAGGCACCCAGAAAGCCGAGGTTGTCTTGGAAGTTGACCAGCCCTTTGAGGTAGAGCGCGTAGTCCAGCGCTGGGCTGGCCGGGTGCAGGCGCATGAAGCGGTCTAGGGTGGCGATGGCTTGCGCCTGCTCGCCGGCGCGGTAGTGGGCGAAGGCTTTCTCGAGCTGGGCCTGTTGCGCCAAAATGGTGCCGGCGGCGCGGCCTTCGAGCCGCTCAAACAGCGTGATCGCGCGCTCGAAGTTGCCGCGGTCGCGCTCGGCCATGGCCTCGGCGTGCAGGCGGTTGGGGCTCCAGTCGGCGGTCGGGTCGGCGGTGGGGCCGCTGGCGCACGCGCTCAGCAGGGTAACCGCAACGGCCAGCGCCGCCAGGGATCGGCCTGCACGGAAGCGCGCCGGAGCGAAAGCGGATAATCGGCTCGAAAACATCGTGTGCATACCTTCGCGTGGCGGAACCAAAGATTGACGAAACCCATTATATCGACGCCGCCGCCCAACGACGAGGCCCACGAGGCCGACGAAGCCCCGGAGGCGCTCGCGCCCGAGTGCCGCCACTGGCTGGCCGAGGCGGGCGAACATGGCCAGCGCATCGACCGGGTGCTGGTGGCGCGCCTGCCCGCGTTTTCGCGTGCGTGGCTGCAAAACCTGATCGGGCAAGGGGCCCTGCAGCTCAATGGCAGCCTGTGCACCAAGCCGGCGCATAAGGTGCGCGTGGGCGACCGCATCGAGATCGAGCTGCGCCCCACCGCCCAAGCCAGCGCCTTTGTGCCCGAGCCCATGGCGCTGCAGCCCGTGTACGAGGATGCGCACCTGCTGGTGCTCAACAAGCCGGTGGGATTGGTGGTGCATCCGGCGGCCGGTCACTGGAGCGGCACCTTGCTCAATGGCTTGCTGGCGCACCACGCGGGCGCGGCCACCTTGCCGCGTGCAGGCATCGTGCACCGGCTCGACAAAGACACCAGCGGCCTGATGGTGGTGGCCAAAACGCAGCCCTGCTTTGATGCCTTGGTGCGCCAGATCGCGCTGCGCGAGGTGCACCGGGTCTATCTGGCGCTGGTGCACGGGGCTTGGCGGCATGGGCCGCAGCATGCGATCGAGCAGCCCATCGGGCGCGACCCGCGCCAGCGCCTGCGCATGGCGGTGCTCGGGTCCGAGCACTCGGGCGCCAAACCGGCCTTGACCCATGTGCGGCCGCTGGCCTTGGGCAGCCAGTGCAGCTTGCTGGGCTGCAAGCTGCACACCGGTCGCACGCACCAGATTCGGGTGCATCTGGCGTGGGCCGGGCACGCGCTGGTGGCCGACACCCTGTATGGCGGCCCGCCGGCGCTGGGTTTGCAGCGCCAGGCCTTGCACGCGCATCAGCTGGCTTTGCGCCATCCGGTGAGCGGGGAATGGATGTGCTGGCGCAGCGAAGCCCCGCCGGACCTGATGCAGGCGTTGGCGGCGGCGCAGCTGAAATACAATGACGAAACTTTGTGGTCGCTCGACAGCGAGCCGCTGGCCCTTGGCGGCTGATCGAGCGTGCCCGCCCACCCCATGAGCCCTGCCGACCTGCCGCTGTATCTGGAAGCTGTGCTGTTGTGCGCCCCAGAGCCGGTTTCGGAGCCCGAGCTCTGTGCCGCCTTTGAGGGCGAGGTGGCGCCGCAAGCGCTGCAGGCGGCTTTGCATGATTTGCAGCAGCAGTGGGCACCGCGTGGCCTCGAGCTGGTGCAGGTGGCCGCTGGTTGGTGTTTTCGCAGCCGCGCGCAGGTGCGGCCCTACCTCGAGCGCCTGCGCCCGGAAAAGCCGCCCAAATACAGCCGCGCCGTGCTCGAAACCCTGGCGATCGTGGCCTACCGGCAACCGGTCACGCGCGGCGAAATGGAAGACCTGCGCGGCGTGAGCATCCACAGCGGAATTTTGAAGCAGCTCGAAGCGCGCGGCTGGATCGAAGTGGTGGGGCAACGCCCCAGCGCCGGCCGGCCGGCCTTGTACGCCACCACGCGCCAGTTTTTGCGCGACCTTGCGCTGCCCTCGTTGGCCGATCTGCCCACTGTGCCAGCGGCCGGTGAGCCGATGCTGCCGCAGCCCGCTGCCGCGCCCCCCGTTTTAATTGAATCGCAACCCCAATGAGCCCACCACCCAAACGCAAAGCCCCATCCGCCCGCCCAGCCGGCTCCAAGGCACCGCCAGCACCGTCGCAGCGTACGCGCGCGTCGGCCGCAGCCGCGCCCCGGCCGACTCGCTCGGGGCCGCTCCGCGCGCTGGCGCCCATACGCGAGGCCCGAGTGGCCGCGCCAGCCGACGCCGCGCACGCGCCCGTGCCGGGTGTCGATGGGCAAGGCATCGATGCGCCGGGCCTAGACGCAGCAAACGCAAGTGCAGTGGATACGGGTGCACTCGCGTCAGACGCCGTGGGTTTCGATGCCGTGGTGTCGGGCGCTTTCGATGCCGATTTGTCTTTGCCGCCTGAGCCCGAGCAGCCCGCACCGCCGTCCAAGCGGGTGCTAGAGCCCGAGGCCGAAGCGCCCAAGCTGCACAAGGTGCTGGCGCAGGCCGGGCTGGGTTCGCGGCTCGAGATGGAGCGCCTGATCGCCCAAGGCCAGATCTCGGTCAACGGCGAGCCGGCCCACGTTGGGCAGCGCATCCAGATCGGCGACGCCATCCGCGTCAACGGCCGCCTGGTCAAGGTGCGCATCGCCCCGCTGCCGCCGCGCGTGCTGGCCTACCACAAACCGGCCGGTGAGGTGGTGACGCACGACGACCCGCAAAACCGCCCGACCGTGTTTCGCCGCCTGCCCCGGCTCTACAGCGGCAAGTGGCAGTCGGTCGGGCGGCTCGACATCAACACCGAGGGGTTGCTGCTGCTGACCAACTCGGGCGAACTGGCGCACCTGCTGATGCACCCCAGCTTTGGCTTGCAGCGCGAATACGCGGTGCGCGTGCTGGGTGCTTTAAGCCTCGAGGAAAAACAAAAGCTGCTCGACGGCGTGCTGCTCGACGACGGCCCGGCGCAGTTCCAGACGCTCGAAGACGGTGGCGGCGACGGGGCCAACTGCTGGTACCGGGTGACGATAGCCGAAGGCCGCAACCGCGAGGTGCGGCGCATGTTCGAGTCGCTCGGGCACGCGGTGAGCCGCCTGATCCGCATCCGCTACGGGGCCGTGACCCTGCCACGCGGCCTGCGCCGGGGCGTCTGGATGGAGCTCGATGCGCGCGACGTGGCGCGCCTGACCGAGGCCACGGGCATGGACCGCACGCTGGAGTCGCGCGCGCGCCAGTTTCAACCGCCCGCGCCGCCCAAGCGCCAGCCCTCGCGGGGCCGCAGCCAAGGGCCGCGCCCGAGTGCGCCCAAATTGGTCGATGGCGCGCCCATGCCGCTCAACACCGGCCGCACCGGGCGCACCGGGCGCGACCCCGGTCGCAGCAGCGCGCGCGGTGGCCCCAGCCCCAGCGCCAGCCCTAGACCAAGCCCCGGCCCCGGCCCCGGCCCCAAACGCGGTGCCGCGCGTGGCCCCAAAGCCGGCCCAGCACGCTGAGAGCGGGTTAAAATCTCATACTTAACCATTTCCACTTCCAAGATTTCATTCAGGACGACCCA